>Ga0256840_1001567_pt1 | contig 21257 bp, 19 predicted proteins | sample 355202metaG_FD_185969 | JGI IMG/M metagenome (GOLD analysis project Ga0256840, IMG submission 185969) | Hydrothermal vent microbial communities from Mid Atlantic Ridge, Atlantic Ocean - 355-202 | ecosystem: Environmental > Aquatic > Marine > Hydrothermal vents | place: Atlantic Ocean: Mid...
CCCTTTTTGGGCCTCAAAGACCAAACGCCCTTGGCGAAAAAGGGCCTGTAGAGAAGACGAGGGATCAAAACCTTGGTCTTTTAAAGCGTTATTTATCTGGTCGACCAGGTCTTGCATGGTGGCATCGGTGGTCAGGGCCAGATCCACTTTTACCGGGGTAATGTTCCCGTTGGGATCTTTTAACCATATTAAGAATGATCCGTCTCTCTTAATATCTTTGTAAAAAGGCAAGGCCTTTAATTTGCCGTCACCCGCGGCCTGGTATTCCCCTTTAAGTTCCCCTTCATAAAACTTAAGGCCTACACCCTGGGTGTGAGTACGGTTTACCGCACTAATGAGCTCCTCGGCAAAGAGCTCAAACTTGCCCGCCAAATTCAGCTCCTCGATACGGTGATTAGCCTGCTCATCGTCAAAGTCCCCAAAATCAACGGGGCCGTAGTCTATGTGGAAAGATAGTCGGCCATGTCCTCGGTAGGCATCTTTGACTACCAAACGGCCATCTTCTGTAATGTAGGCCCGTACTTGGTAATCAAAGGTCTTTTCTACCGCGTCTAAAAAATCCCTAAGCCTACCTTCTGTGCCTGAGGAAGGGGTCCAAGAATAAGACCCTACTACCTGGTTACCAAAATGGTCGGTGCCTGAAAAATGGATGGTAAACGGACTATGAATACCCAGGTCTTCCCAGGTGGTATCTTCCCGAACCAGCCTCCCTTTTTGGGTAAACATAGACTTGGAAGAAATAACGTACTCGTGGTTCCAGTCTTCAGAGATCTGTTCCATAATGCGCAACCACCCACCCAGTTTCCCCTGCGTGACGTCATTTCCGGTCAAGAGGATCTTTTCGCCCTTGTGGCCTACCCAATAGACCTCATTGCCTGAGAGCTCCAGCTGCCAATAATTGTCTAAGTCTACTAAATTAAGCCCCTTACCCAGGACTACCGCGTAGGCCCCCTGAGCATTTTCAAAATAGCGAATTTGGGCCAAATTAGAGAGTTGGGCCACGAGACGATCACGCTGATCACGCAAATCGTTGGCCTGGTGGAGTCCCGATTCGCTGGCCGTTATTTGCCTGTTTAGTTCGGCAATCTGTTTGACCAGGTCATTTATTTCGTTGACCACGTCTTTGAGTTTTAGCTGAATGTTCTGTTCTAGAGAGAGAAAGTCTTGATACTTTTTACTCACCGTTTCGGCAAGGACCTTTCCTTTTTCTACCACTACTCTGCGCTCGGGAAGGCCCTCGGCACGGTCGGAAAGTCCCTGCCAGGCGCTGAAAAAATCAGACAACATGGCCGCCAGGCCCTTGGTATTGGTTTCGTTAAAGAGCCCCTGGATCAAATCTAGTCCGGTATCTTCGGCTTCTATAAGGCCCAGGTCACTCCGTTTTAGATTGAGGCTGGCCTCAAGAAAGGCATCAAAATAGCGCTTTACCTGCTCCACCTTGACCCCGGTACCCATGGGGCCTGCACAAGAGGGAGTAGGCAGATTGGGGGCGGTAATCAGCTTTTGACGACAGTATCCCTCGGTGTCCACATTGGCCACGTTGTGACTAGTGACGTGGACTGCGCTCTGGAAGGCAAGCAGGGCGTTTTTCGAAATGTTTAAAGCGCTATAAAGACCACCCATATTTATACCAAACTGTCTACTATACGTGAAACCTGGGCGGGCCTAGCCTTGCCCGAAGCCTGATAGCCTACTTTTTGGGTCATCTGGCCTGATAAAAATTGATAGGCCTCTTCTATAAAGGACAGCCCCGCTTTTAGGAGATCCTGGTTGTGTTTGACCAGCGTGTTGATCTCTTCCTGAATATCTTCAGGGATGGGAGTATTACGCAGACGGGGATCGGCCAAAAGTTGTTCTTTTCTTTCCAAACAAGAAAGTAAGGCCTCTATCTTACCGCTAATGATGGCCTTGCGTTCTTCTTCAAGGATTTGGCGAAGGTGATACCATAAATTGTTATTTTGGGCATCTTTTTTCATAAATAGCTCCTTTCCCTCCTGAAATTAAAGACTCTCTAGCCTCTAATGTTTTACGGGCAGGGTGTAATTGCCGGCTTAGACTTTCATAAAGTATCCGGGCCAGACCAATACCACGTTTGGCCATACGGTTGCTCATTTCTTGAAAAAAGAGATCTTGATAGATGTCCTGTGACAAGCTCTTCTTAAAGAGCCCATCTTGGGGGACTATCTTTTCCAGACCTTTTAAGACCTGATAGAGGAAAATTGCTTCAAACTCTTGGCAAGCCTTTTTTAAGGCCTTCTCCGGGGCTTTTTTTTCCAAACCTTTTATTTGTTCAAGATCACTAAAAAACCGACCCGGACACCCTGCCAACTTCATCGCTCCCCCCTACATGATGATCAATTCTGCTTGCAGGGCCCCTGCGGCCTTGATGGCCTGAAAAATCGCTATGAGGTCTCTGGGTGTAGCACCTACGGCGTTAAGGGCCCTTACCAACTCTCCAACACTTGCCCCTTCTTGCAACACCACCAAACGGGCCTTCTCCTCCTTGGCCTTGATTTCGGTTTGCGGCACAACAACGGTACTGCCCCCTGAAAAAGGTGGCGGTTGAGAGACAGCAGCTCCCTCTTTGATCTGGACACTGAGGTTTCCGTGGGCAATGGCTACGGTGGAGATACGCACGTTTTCGCCCATGACCACTGTGCCGGTACGTTCGTCAATGACCACTCTGGCCGGCACATCGGGTTCTACAGAGAGGTCTCCGATATCGGCCAATAGCTGAACGACACGGTGACGATATTTAGACGGCACCACCAGACTGATGGTTCGTCCGTCCAGAGGAGTGGCAAAAGGACCACCGAGAAAGGCATTAATGACCTCAGAGGCCCGGGCTACGGTGGTAAAATCGGTCTCTCGGAAAGAAAGCCTGAGGACCCCTTTGTTACTAAAATGGACGGGCACTTCCCTTTCTACCAGGGCCCCGCTGGGCACTCTCCCCACGGTGGGATGATTCTTTTGTACACTCCCTCCTGCCCCCGAGGCCGCAAAGCCCCCTATGGAAACCGGACCTTGGGCCAGGGCATATACCTTTCCGTCGGGCCCCCTAAGGGGAGTCATTAACAGAGTACCCCCCTGCAGGCTCTTGGCGTCTCCAATGGAAGAGACCAAGACATCGATACGCTGGCCCTGACGCACAAAAGGAGGAAGCTCTGCCGTAACCATCACGGCGGCTACATTCTTTAGTTTTACCTGCTGCCGGTCTACCTTGATGCCAAATCTTTCCAGCATATTCACCACCGACTGCACGGTAAACTTGGTCTGGTCGCCATCACCTGTCCCGTTCAGGCCCACCACCAGACCGTAACCCACCAGTTGGTTGCTCCTTACACCATCTACATTGACCAAATCTTTTAGCCGGGCCCCTTGGGCCTGGGCCATAAAGAAAAAAGTCACAAGGATCCACGCTCCTACTACACCGCGCATAACCTTCCCTCAAAAGGGCCATACTCTTTCTAAGAGCCGGGTAAACCAACCCGGACCGCGGGTGGTTAAGGCCGTCGGACCGGCACCACTATATTCCACACGGGCATCGGCAATCTGGGTAGAAAGCACACTGTTGTCCGCGTCTATATCTTCCGGACGCACTATGCCGCTAATAGTGAGGTACTCGACGTTTTCGTTCTGTCTAATGACTCTAACCCCTTGGATAACCAGGTTACCGTTGGGGAGTACCTTTACTACCCGGGCCGAAAAAGTGGCCAGGATTTTGGTGTCTCTGGAAAGCTTGCCTTGGCCGTTAACGCTAGAGGAAAAATCTCCTCCAAGCATAGAGCCGGCCGAAAAATTGGGGTTGTGTTTCTCCACCGCCTTTTCAAAACCAAAAAGGGCACTAATACCCCCTTTTACGTTGCTGGAACGAGCCAACTTATTGCTGACATTCATCGAACTCTGATAGTTTTCCAGGATCTTTACAGTGATCACGTCTCCCACCCTACGGGCCCGATGATCCTCGAAAAAACCAGCCCTGGTGCCGGAATAAAGCGACCCCTCAGGGGGTGGAGTAGCTGGAGTAGCCGGCAAAGAGGCAATATCAGGGCCCGAAGGCAAGGGATATTGCCTCTGGTGTGCCCCACAGGCACTAAGAAAAAAGACTATCAGCAGGCTCCAGAAGATGTTACGCATCAAAATGTCACCTTCACTGTTTTTTTGTCTACCACCTGGGCAAAAACTTCCCTCTTACTGGCCAGATTACGCACCCGGATTATTTGCCCTGGACGTCCATCCTGACGTGCCTCCCCCACCGCGGTAACCAAAAAGTTCTTTCCCTGGGCCACAATCCGCACCAGGGCCCCTCGATGGATCACTGGTGGAATTTCTAAGACCGAAGAGCGCAAGACACTACCTGCCCTGAGACTTGTACGCGTCCGCAGGCCGATTATCTCCTTTTGATGGAGAATTACATCCTTGGGCAGTCGCGTAAGGGGCCTGCGCTCTAGGGCCACATCTTCTAAGGTTATTATGGCATGCCTTGGTAAAGGCCGGGTTAATACCACCACCGGAAGCATTACCTCAAGGGAACCCAATACCCTTACCCTACGGAGTAAGCGCCCTTGATAGACATAGTCTATTAAAAGGGTGTTAGGGCCTGGGTGTAGGGGGTGAGACAAACGGACAATTTCTTTGGCCCCCTCAGGCACCCTGATTACTTCCGGTTCTACCCTAAAACGGATTAAAGATATATTTTGGGCGGGCCAGGGTAACTGGTGCCGGGCCAGATGCCAAAAAAGCCCCTTAAAATAAGCCTTATTAAGCTCTTTGGCCCCGGCTAAGCCCCCAAAAAGAAAAAAGAACCCCAAAATTAGAGCCCCTACCCGCTTCATGACTTACCCCTAACGTTTAAGGTTGTTGGCCAGTTCGAGCATAGAGTCTGCCGTTTGTATACTCTTTGAATTGACCTCATAGGCCCTCTGGGTAATGATCATCTTGACCATCTCTTCCACTACGTCCACGTTAGACATTTCTAGATACCCCTGGGCTATGGTGCCGAAGCCCTCACGCCCAGGTTGCCCCTCTAGGGGATCTCCTGCGGCATCGCTAGCCCGGAAGAGATTGCGTCCTTGGGCGTAAAGCCCAGCGGGATTGGGAAAGTCGTAAAGGAGCAATTGGGTCTGGGCCAGGATATTTCCGTTTTGGTCAAGGGCACTGATCACCCCATCGGGAGTAATTTCTAGGCGCGCGGTACCGTTGGGTACGGCAAACTCGGGCTGAAGCCGCGCCCCATCAGGGGTCACTATATAGCCGTCACGATCTACCTTGAAGTGCCCGGCACGGGTATAAAACTCCTCGCCGTTTACCAAGACCTTAAAGAACCCACGCCCCTCGATGGCCAGATCAAGCTGATTGTGTGTTTGCTCATATTCGCCCTGAGAAAAAATTTTACCCACCGCAACTGGCCGCACCCCAAGGCCTATCTCCATGCCCACCGGCACCTGGTTGCCTTCGGCATCAAGGGCCCCTGCAAGCTTTAATTTTTGGTAAAGCAGGTCTTCAAAATCTACCCTGCTCTTCTTAAAACCCGCTGTATTAACATTGGCCAGGTTGTTGGCGATAACGTCTAATTGTAGTTGTTGAGCCTGCATACCTGTGGCTGCAGACCAAAGGCTCCTGATCATCTAAACTCCTCCTTTGTCTGAACTAGAATCGACCATATGTCTCCAATAAACGATTGGCTGTCTCATCTTGGGTCTTTAAGGCCTTTTGTTGAGCCTCGTATTCACGATGTATTTCTATGAGGTTGATCATCTCTTCTAGGGGATTCACATTGGAACCCTCCAGATAACCTTGACGAAGGTTTGGATCCTGGACCGGAATTTCCTGGGCTCCTTTGGGAGCAAGGAATAGGTTTTCACCGTACTTCTTCAACTGTCCCAGGTCTTTAAAGGTAACCACGTCAAGACGCCCCACCATGGTGCCGTCAATAGAGATGGTCCCGTCGCTAGAGACCAGAAAACGGGCGTTGTCTAAGGTAATAACCCCCCCTTTGGCTAGACCTGGATCTACTACCAGGGGGGCCCCGTCGGCTAATACAGGGTACCCCTCTGGGGTAACTAAACGGCGCCCACTGTCCAGGCGAAAGTGACCTGCCCGGGTGTAAGCAACCCCAAAAGGGGTCTGCACCTTAAAAAAACCCTCGGTTCCAATGGCTATATCCAGCGGGTTTCCTGTAAACTCTATAGGCCCCTGTTGGAAATCTGTCTTAAGTGTCACTTCTTTGAACGTGCGCCAGCCTTCAATTTGCTTGCGCATCAATACCTCACGAAAGCTCAACAAATCTTTTTTAAAGCCCGGGGTGTCCACATTGGCCAGATTATTCGAAGTAACCGCTAATTTGCGTTCTAAAAGCCGCGTGCCTTCTAAGGCCTCAAGCCAACCAAGTTGGGGGTTTAATTTTAGGGCCTGCATAGCACCCTTTTAATAAAGCAAGCCTTATGCCAAGGTAAGGAAGGCCAAAAGGCCTGAGGGCATCGGATAGAAAAGAAAAAGAGACTTTCTCTCAGGCGGAAAATTTTTCCTAGGCGGAAAATTTTTCCGCCTCTTTGCCGCCTTTTAAACCTATTAAAAGAGACTTTTAATGCCCTCTAGGAGATGGTAAGAAAGGGATCCAGAAAAACCGAGGAGGTTAAAATGGAAATATACGAACTCACCACCCCCCAGGGTAAAGACTTTCTAAACCGTTTGCTATATCGCTTTCAGGGCCTACCCCAAAAACTTATCTCTCAGGTAGAAGAGATTATCTCCCAGGTAAAAGAAAGGGGCGATCAGGCCCTAGTAGAATATACGCGCAAATTTGATTGTCCAGTCTTTGACACCCAGGACTTACGGGTAAGAGAAGAGGAAATAAAAGAGGCCTACCAAAAGATTGACGACGAGGTCCTAAAGGCCATTAGACTATCTGTAGCCAACGTCAGGCGCTTTCATGAAGAACAGAGGCCTAAGTCTTGGTTTATAACCCGGACCAACGAAAGCATTGTGGGCCAAATGGTTCGCCCTGTAGAACACGCAGGGCTTTATATACCTGGAGGCCAGGCAGGCAAGACCCCCTTGGTATCTACGGTGATCATGACGGCGGTACCGGCCAAAGTAGCAGGAGTAAAGCATGTGGTAATGGTAAGTCCCCCTAATAAAACAGGGGCCTTAAGTCCAGCCTTGCTGGTGGCCGCCGCTGAAGCAGGCGTAGACGAAATATACAGACTGGGAAGCGCCTGGGCCATAGCTGCTCTGGCCTATGGGACCCAAAGTATCCCCAAGGTAGAAGTAATTTGTGGCCCAGGGAACATCTATGTGACCCTGGCGAAAAAGATAATCGCGGGAGAGGTAGGGATTGATTTGGTAGCCGGCCCGAGCGAAATCCTCATCGTGGCCGATGAATCCGCAAACCCCTCCTGGATGGCGGCAGACTTGCTATCCCAGGCCGAACACGACCCCCTGGCCACCGCCATATTATTGACACCCTCAAGGGCCCTGGCCCAAGAGACCCTAAGCGAAGTAAATAAACAGCTAAGAGAACTGCCGCGACAAGAAATAGCCCAAAAGGCCTTGGACTCTCAAGGCGGCATATTATTGGTAAGAGACCTATATGAGGCCCTGGAGGTGGCCAACCTTTTGGCCCCTGAACACCTTGAACTGGCTGTAAGTGACCCGTGGAAGTGGGTAAGCAGGGTCCAAAACGCCGGAGCCGTGTTTTTGGGACAATTTAGTCCAGAGGCGGTGGGAGACTATATAGCCGGGCCCAATCATGTGCTCCCCACCATGGGGTGTGCCAGATACGCCTCCGCCCTCTCGGTAGAAGTTTTCCTCAAGAGGATAAGCCTTATCGCCTATGGTCCAGAGGCCCTAAAAGAAGAAGCATGGGCGGTTACCAAATTGGCCCGTCTAGAAGGCCTTGAGGCCCACGCGCGGGCAGTAGAAAAAAGGCTCTAATCTTCTTTTTTTTCTAAAAAAGAGGGCAAGGGGGTGGCCCAAGACTCCTCATCAAAATAAAGCTCCCGAAGTTCTTCGGGCCTTTCAAAATCAGGGAGTTGAGGGCCTTCTATTACCTCAAAACGGACAAAACAAGACTTGTACCAATCTACCTGCGGAATGGGTAAATCCATCTTGTGCATGATCTCGTAGGTACGGTAAAAATCATCCCAGCGGTTTTCGGTCTCTGGATAAATGGTAAAATCGCGTAAAATATCGGTAATCACAAGGCCCGCCGAAAGGATAAATTTCTCAAAATCATACCACTTACGCAACGAGGCCTCCCGATGAGTAAACCCCATATAACCTGCGGCACCAGGCCCTCTCAAGGCCTCTATACAGCGGCCTACAAAGAGCTTTAGCCCCTTTTTGGTCTCCACCGGGTCGGTGACAAAGACATCGAAACTATTTTTTAACACCCCAGGCAACTCCTCGATGACGTTGTAATTATAGACCTCTATGTTTTTCAGGCCTTCTTTCCGGGCAAACTCCTTGATAAAATCGTTTAAACGCTGGTCGATCTCTACCACTACTATCCTTTTGGGCATATGCGTAAGGCCTGCCGCCACCGAGAAAAGATCATCGTCGCCCAGGATAAAGATCTCTGTGTCCTCTAAATCGCCCCGTTGATACAGGTAGACCACCCTTTTTAAGGTATCAACTGGTCTAATAAAACCCTGATCGTAATCACTGGTAGGAAGGGGCCTGTCTTTACTTACCTCTAAAAAACGCTGATATACATCTTCAAAAAGCCCCTTTATCTCTACCCCCACTCCACAACAAGAGCAAACCGTTTCCTGAAGGGGACAAAGGTCTACCTCTTTTCGGAGGGCCAAATAGCCGTCTTTATACTTCAAAATTCCTTCTTTTATGAGGGATTGCACTACCTGAAAAAATTCTACTAAATGGGCATCTTGGTAATTTATTAATTCCCAAAAAGTCATGGGCCGCAGTTTAAGGGCCCGTAAAATCTGGCGACGAATACGTTGGTCTACTTCCATGTATTTCCTCCAGCAAGGGTTTGGGCATGCATAACAAAAGCACCTGTCTTTTTCAACCCATAGGGCCTATTTTTCATTGCCTTTTTTCCAAAAGGGTTTTAGCTAAAGGACAAACGGGTTTTTTACCTAACACTACAGAAACAACCTAGACAAGTCGATAGATTTTAGCGGACTAAGTGTTTAGGGATCTAGCCGTGCGCATAGGTGGTTTAATAGCTTTAGCATTTTCTTTATGGGTATGGGGATGCTCCTATTCGGGCAACCCTATAGACGAGATCAACTTTTCAAACCAGCGTTGTGACAGCAGTCCCCAAATAGATCTTTTTACCCAACCCAAAGGGCCGCTATGTCCGACCAAGGCCAAAGCCATCATTTATTACCCCGCCAAGGGTCTAAACCAGGCCTGGAAAAGGCGCGTAGGAGAAATAATTTACCGGGCCTTTGTTCAAGCCGGGGCCTTTGAAGACCTTAGACTGGGCTCATCTTACACCCCTTCCCTAAGGACCTTGGCCCAAAAAGGGTTTGATTTTCTCATAGTTATACCCCGGGCTACACTCTTTTTCCCTACTAAAAGCGCCCCGGGGCATTTAAATTTTGACCTTAAGGTCTTTTATCTGAAAAAGAGAACTCTTGTTTGGGAGTTTAGTGGTTCTTGGAATATCTGTCCCGCTTACCCTATAGACTATGGTAGTATGCATCTGAGTAGGGGCAAACTACCCCCTGGGGAGTGGGACAGCCTGGAAAAGGCCTTGTATCTGACGGCCTGGGGTATGGCAGAACAAATCCGCCACTACGGCTGTTACACTTCAGACACCATACCCCAAGCGCCCTGGCGGCTTACAAACCCGTAGGAAATTTGGGTAAGTGTTCCAAGGCTTCTCTGATCTTTTCTTCGGGATATTCGAAATCTTCAAGCTCTCCTGCTAAATAAGCATCATAGGAGGCCAAATCAAAGTGGCCGTGGCCACTAAAGTTAAAGACAATGACCTTCTCTTCGCCTGTTTCTTTACACTTTAAGGCCTCATCAATGGCAGCCCTTATGGCATGACTGGTCTCGGGGGCCGGAACAATACCCTCTGTACGCGCAAAGAGTACCGCCGCCTCAAAACAGGGGTTCTGGGGATAGGCCCGAGGCTTTATTACCCCTTCTTTCACCAGTTGACACACCAGCGGGGCATCGCCATGATAACGTAACCCCCCGGCGTGGATGGCAGGTGGCTCAAAGGCATGACCCAAAGTATGCATCAAAAGCAAAGGGGTAAGACCAGCTGTATCTCCAAAATCGTACTGGTAAAGCCCCTTGGTAAGGGTAGGACAACTGGTAGGTTCTACAGCAATTACTTCTGCCTCAAGCCTGCCCTCAAGGATATCGCCGATAAAAGGAAAGGCAAAACCGGCAAAGTTGCTCCCTCCACCTACGCAGCCGATGAGTATGTCAGGGCTTTCCTCCACTAGGGCCAATTGTTTTTGCACCTCTAAGCCGATGATTGTCTGGTGGAGGAGTACATGGTTCAATACGCTGCCCAGGGCATAATTGGTATCTTCGTGGGTGGCCGCATCCTCTACGGCTTCGGATATAGCTATACCAAGACTGCCTGTGCTCTGGGGATTTTTCTCCAGTATTTTGCGTCCTGACTGAGTTCTCGTAGAAGGAGAAGGATAGACCTCAGCTCCCCAGATGTGCATGAGACTCTTTCGAAAAGGCTTTTGCTCGTAACTTACCTTTACCATATATACGGTACACTCCAGATCAAAAAGCCTACAGGCAAAGGAAAGCGCACTCCCCCACTGGCCTGCTCCCGTCTCCGTGGCCAGGCGCTTAATACCTTCTTTTTTGTTAAAATAGGCCTGAGCCACTGCTGTGTTGGGCTTGTGACTACCTGGAGGACTTACACTCTCATTCTTGTAGTATATACGCGCAGGGGTCCCCAAAGCCTCCTCAAGGTGGCGAGCACGACAAAGGGGAGTAGGACGCCACAGGCGATATACTTCGTGTACCTCGGAGGGGATCTCTATCCAAGGTTCCATACTCATTTCTTGGGCAATAAGGCCCTGGGGAAAAATGGCCGCTAACTCCTCAGGCTGTACAGGCTTTCCTGTCTGCGGATTAAGAGGAGGGGCTGGGGGGCTAGGTAAACGGGGATTGATGTTGTACCACGCCTCGGGAAGCTCTTTTTCCGTAAGCAAGATCTTCGTATCGTCCATAAGACTACTCCTTGTGTGTAGTAATTTTCCGTAGAGTGGTTACCCAAAAGAAGCGTTTTTCGCAAGTAAAAAGGGCGTAAAAACAACAAAAAGGTCAAAAGCAGGTGTTTATCAAGCAGCCCTTTCTTTAAGGACCTCGCGATCGAGTAGATCCGCTAGTTCGGCTGGCGAATTTAGAGAGACCTCGCCTGAGGCATAATAGGTACTAATAAGCTCACAAAAATCCATAAATTTATTTAATAGGCGCGTACGAATCTTGTCTTTGCGTAAAATTATAAGTAGCTGACGGGTAATCTTGAGTTCTGCCACGTTTAGCTCCTTTAGCCACCCCTGTTCCAGCTCTCTGGCAATGGTAAGGGTGGAAAGACAACTTAGCCCCATACCCGCTTCCACAGCTTTTTTTATGGCCTCTGTATGGCCAAGCTCCATGATAATGTGAATACGGTCGAGGTATTTGGAGATTTGGCTCTTAAAGATCTCTGCGGTACCTGAACCCTCTTCTCTCATTATCCAGGGCGCCTGCTCAAGGTCTTTTTTATCCAATTTTGCTTTTTGGGCCAAGGGGTGATCAGGTGCACATACTATACTTAGCTTGTCTGTTAACCACGGAATAGAATCTACTTTGCTACTATGGACTAAACCCTCTATAAACCCCAGATCAATGTTGCTGTCTTCTATGGCCTGTTCTATTTGCCGGCTATTGGCCACTATCATGTTTATATGGGCTTGAGGATACTGTTTGTTAAACGCACTAATCACGTAGGGTAAGACATAATTACCGATAGTAGAACTAGCCCCCACATGTAGTTCACCAGCCACTACCCCTTCTTTTTCTGCCAATAAGGCCTCCACGCTCTTTACTTTGGAAATGATTTCTCGGGCATAGGGTAGGAGCAAACGCCCTCTATCATTAAGGACTAGCCTTTTCCCGTGACGATCAAAAAGGGGCCCATTAAGGAGGTTTTCTAGTTCCGCCAGGGCCATACTTACGGCAGATTGGGTCAAAAACACCCGGCGGCTGGCTGCCGTTACATGACCTGTTTCAGCCACGGCCAAAAATATTTCTAGTTGTCTAAGGGTAATAGCCATATCTTGATCTCCCTAAAAGAGGCTCTTCATTTTTTATCGAAACAATTTGGGCCAGGTTTAAAAATTCTTATTTTTTCTAGCCTTCTTAAGGCTCTTTTCAAACAAATTAACCGGTATCCTCTAGACCCTAAAAAAACAACGCCTTTTTTGGGCTTTTCTCCTGGTACAAAAATCTCTAAATTATGAATCATTAAGTTATAATTCTTTTTCAGCACCTGACAAATAAGCTATTGGAGAATAATTTTCAAATATGTCTCAAAAAAAAGACACCTTAAGAGATATATTTAAGCCCCTTTACTTTGCTTCCCGCCACAACTTTGCCAATCTCGAAAAAATCCGCGGGTTAGAGCAAACCCTTAAAAAATGTCTAGCCAAGGCCCAACACATCTTGGCTAAAGATACTTTTCAGGTCTGTCAAGAGCTATTGGAGGGGCTGGACCAGTGTCTCCGGCCGGAAAAAGAGGCCCGTCTAAGGAAACTATGGCAACAAATTGAAAACGAAACAAGCGATGAAGGCCCCCCTGAGGGTGAGCTCCCTGAGTTTCCCCCTCCTCCTGACCCCTCCAGACACAAATGGCGACGCGAGGCCTTGGAACGGCCGGTACAGTTCCTAAAAGGTATAGGCCCCAAACTCGGGGCCAAATTGGCCACCCGAGACATCCATTGTGTAGAAGACCTACTCTACTTTTTGCCCAAGGCCTACGAAGACCGACGCTCCTTCACCCCTTTAAAGGATGTGCACGTAGGAGAACACGTTACGGTACAGGGAGAGATTGTCCTGGCCGGGGTTGTACGCTTTAAGAGACGTAAGGTCTTTGAAGTGGTAATCTCTGACGGACAAGGCCTACTGGCGGGCAAATGGTTTTATTTCAAAGAAGCGCACTTTATCAAGACCTTTCGCCCGGGTAGGGTGGTTGTTTTTTCGGGTGAAGTATCTATCTTTGGTGGGCGAAAAGAGATCGTCCACCCTGAAGTAGCGTTTCCAGATCAAGAAGAAGACCTTTCCCTCCATATAGGTAGGATATTACCGGTATATCCTAATGTGGATGGGGTCTCCCCCAAGGTACTTCGTCGCATCTTGGCCAAAGCCGTTGAAGAATACGCGGAGGATCTGACAAGTTATATTCCTTATGAGATTTTACGGCGTCAAAAACTCCTCCCCCTGAGTCTGGCCGTAAGGGGTTTACACTTTCCCCTTAAGGGAGATAATATCCAGGCCTTAAACGAAGGCCGCAGTATTTACCATAAAAGTATTGCCTTTGATGAATTTTTCTTCCTGGAACTCGCCCTGGCCCTAAGACGTTCCCAACTGCATAAGCAGCCAGGTATTGCCTTTTCGGTAGACTCCCCGCGGGCTAAATCCTTCTTAAAAAGTCTGCCCTTTGCCCTTACTAGGGCCCAAAAGCGGGTCCTAGAAGAAATAAAGCACGACATGTCTCTCCCTTATCCCATGAATCGACTCCTCCAGGGAGATGTAGGCTGTGGTAAGACGGTGGTGGCCTTTTTGGCCGCCTTGATAGCCATTGACAATGGTTATCAAGTGGCCCTTATGGCCCCCACAGAGATCCTGGCTGAACAGCACTATCGTGGTTTTAAACAGCTGGCGGGGCTGTCGGGGATAGAGGTCGAACTTCTCACCGGGGCAAGGACGCCTAGAGAGAAAAGACGTATTTACGAAGCCCTGGCCGCCGGACATATAAATTTTATCGTAGGCACCCACGCCTTATTTCAGGGAACGGTACAATTCAAACGCCTGGGATTAGTTATCATAGACGAACAACACCGCTTTGGCGTACTTCAACGTGCCGCACTCAGAGATAAGGCTCAGGGCCTTGAACCAGACACTTTAGTCATGACGGCCACGCCCATTCCCAGGACCTTGGCCATGACGGTTTACGGAGATTTAGATGTCTCTATTATTGACGAATTACCTGCCGGGCGTAAACCGATTAAAACTCACCTTTTCACCGGCCAGACACGATCAAAGGCCTACAACATCGTACGCCAAGAGCTTGCCAAAGGCCATCGGGCCTATATAGTCTTCCCGTTGGTGGAAGAATCAGAAAAGATGGATCTCTTGGCAGCAACTACCATGGCCCAACACCTGCAGAAGGAAGTGTTTCCCGACTACAAAGTGGGTTTGTTACACGGAAAACTCCCTTCTGCGGAAAAAGAGGCCATAATGCAGGCCTTTAAGCGCGGAGAGATCCAAATTTTGGTCTCTACCACGGTAATAGAAGTGGGCGTAGATGTACCTGAGGCCACCGTAATAGTTGTTGAAAACGCCGAGCGTTTTGGGCTCTCCCAATTACATCAGTTAAGAGGGCGCGTGGGGCGCAGTGCCCGCGCCTCGTATTGTCTCCTCATTACAGAAAAGCTCTCCCCAAAATCAGAGGCCTACCGCAGGCTACGAATCCTATGTGAAACTAATGATGGTTTTCGCGTGGCCGAAGAAGATCTAAAGATCAGGGGGCCAGGAGAACTCTTGGGAACCAAACAATCTGGCTTTCTATCTTTTCGTAGAGCCGATATGGTACGAGATTATGATATATTACTCAAGGCCCGCCAAGAGGCCTTTAGTCTCCTAAAAAGAGACCCAGAATTAAAACAACCCGAACACCAAGGCCTAAAACTAGTCCTTTGGGAGAGATGGGCCAAACGACTAAAACTGTCTGAAGTAGCCTAGGAGGATCTGATGGAAGTCATAAAAATCGGTTTAATTGGTTGCGGAGTGGTAGGCTCGGGTACAGCCAAAATAATCTTACAGAATCAAGAACTCATTCAAAAACGCCTAGGTACCCGTCTAGAGATCAAAAAAATTGCTGTACGCAACCTGAATAAAAGAAGAGACCTAGACCTGCCTAGCCACATTTTTACCACCAAAGTAGACGAGCTCCTCACCGACCCAGAGATAAAGATTATCGTGGAGCTTATTGGGGGTATAGAACCAGCCAAAAGCTTTATTTTAAAGGCTATGGCCCAGGGGAAACACATAGTTACCGCCAACAAGGCCTTACTTGCCGAGCACGGGCCAGAAATATATCAGGCCGCCCAGAAATACCAGGTAGACATAGCCTTTGAGGCCTCAGTGGGTGGAGGGGTTCCTATTATAAAGACCCTTAAAGAGAGTCTGGCTGGCAACCGTATCCTTTCTTTGGTGGGTATTGTAAACGGCACGTGTAACTACATTTTGACCCGTATGCAAGAAGAAGGTTTGGCCTTTGAAGAGGTATTGCGCCAGGCCCAAGAGGCCGGTTTTGCCGAAGCCGACCCCACCTTGGACATAAACGGACTCGATGCAGCACACAAGCTGGCCATCTTGGCCAGTCTGGCCTACGGTACAGAAGTACACCTAGGGGATATCTTCGTAGAAGGAATAAGCGATACAGATCCTCTAGATATGGCCTTTGCCCAAGAGCTTGGCTTTGTGACCAAATTATTGGCCATATGTCGGCTGGAAAAAAACGCCCTGGAAGTAAGGGTACACCCTGCCCTGATTGCCAAAGAGCATGTGTTGGCCTCGGTACGTCTGGCATATAACGCCTTTTACATTCGGGGAGATGCCGTAGGCGATATCCTTTTATATGGTCTGGGAGCAGGGCAGATGCCCACCGGGAGTGCTGTGGTGGCCGACATATTAGACCTGGCCCGCAATATAAGGTGCTGTATATCTGGACGCCTTCCTGCCCTTTCTTATGCCATAGACCCCTTAGAAAGGGTTGTACTTAAGCCTATGTCCCAGGTGATCTGTCGGTATTATTTTCGATTTTCGGTCTTGGACAAACCAGGAGTTTTGTCAAAAATCGCCGGTATTTTAGGGCTACACGAAATCAGTATCGCCAGTGTCATACAGAAAGGGCGTGAACAAGGAGGCTCGGTACCCATTGTTATGTTGACCCACGAGGCCCAGGAAAGTGCTGTCCAAAAGGCGCTGGCCCAAATCAACCAATTAGACGTAGTAACCGCGCCCACAAAAATTTTACGTATCGAAGAGGGGTAAAGTATTCAGGTTTTGAGAAACTCGGCCGATAAATATCTATGCAATGTCAAAGGGGAGAAGACTAAAAGGCTATGATCGTTGAGAAAGGCACTTTCCAAGTGCTCAAAAAAAAAGGAACGCTCGCCACAGATAGTCTGGGATCTTGTATTGCCCTGGCTGTTTTGGACCCACAGGCCCAAATTGGCGGCCTATGGGTATTTGTACTTCCGGCACGCAAAATCCTCCTCAAAAATAACGCAAACGGAGTCAGTAGTCTCTTCTTCGCCGACGAAGGTCTAGAACCTTTCTTAAAGGCCTTAAGGGAACAAGGGGCCGATTTTAATCGCGCAAAATTTGTGATTGCTGGCGGGGCCCGTTTCTTAGAGGCGCCCACTATTTTCGACCTGGGAGGAATCAATATTGCGATGATCCGCAAACTTTTTAAGTCCACGGGTATCAATAACTACGAAGAACACGTGGGCGGTCCCTTCCCTCGCGTAGTCCATTTAGACTTAGAGCAGGGTATTATCGAAGTAAAAACCCCTGGGAAAGAGGCAGAGTCGTGGTAAAGGTCTTAGATTATATCTTTGAAGAATTAAATTCGGTACCTAACTTCCCCGAAACGGCCTTTAGAGCCTTACGGCTTCTTGAAAACGAAAATGTAAACTTTCAAGACTTGGCCAAGGTCATAAGGTACGACGCCACTATTACCGCCAATTTTTTAAAGCTTGTTAACTCCGCCTACTTTGGTTTACGCCGCAAGGTGGAATCTCTACCCCAGGCCTTCGCCCTCCTGGGCCTAAACCAGATCCGTTTCTTCCTTATCGCTGCTTGTGCCGGGCAATATTTAAACAAACCCCTAAGTGGCTATAACCTCTCCCCTTACGAAGTATGGTTACATTCCTTGGGTTGCGGGGTCTTTGCCGAACTTTTGTGTGAAAGACTAAAAATCCCCCAAGCCGATCATATTTTTACCGCCGCCTTACTTCATGATATAGGCAAGATAGTCTTGGACATGTTTGTAGGAGGAGAGCTGGAAGTAATTAAAGAACTGGTGCGGGAGGAGAAATTATCCTTTATGGAAGCCGAAATTATGGTCCTAGGGACAGACCACGCGGTAGTAGGGGCAGAACTGCTTAGACGCTGGGGTTTTCCGCAGGAAATAATATTTGCGGTAAGGGCTCACCACGACGAGGATCTCATGCTCCAAGGGCGCACATCGGCTACGGTAGCCTTAGCCAATATCTTGGTAAACCTCTTGGGTGTGGGTATGGGCGCCGATGGGCTCTCTTACCGTGTTCCCCCTTCCATCCTTAAGGTTATTGGTCTACAGGATAGAGAACTTTTCGATGTCATCACCGAAGGGTTTGCCCGCTTCCAGAACCTCAAACAGAACCTTTTAAAGCAATAGCCCTCTTGACGAGCTCTTCAGGAAATGGAATCTTGAAAGGGCCGCGGGAGTGGCGGAATTGGTAGACGCTCCGGACTTAGGATCCGGTGGGGCGCCTCCCCGTGGGGGTTCAAGTCCCCCCTCCCGCACCAAGGAATATCAAGGGTTTGCGGGTTTTTCTCTTGCCCAAGCGGATTTTTGTAAGCTAGGTTGGTGTCCATATTGGTGTCCATTAGCGCCCTCTAAGAGACGAAACTTCAAGGTCTCTTTCGACCTCTTCTTCCCCCAGGTTCACTTTGTCCACGGCCTTGATCTTGGTGGAAAGGTCAAGGTGAGCATATCGGAGGACCATCTCAAGCGTGGTATGGCCGAGGAGGTCTTTAAGCGTCTTGATGTCCACCCCGGCCTGAATAGCCCAGGAGGCGAAGGTATGTCTCAAGTCGTGAATGCGAATGGTGGTGGGAAGAGCAGCCCTTTTTAAAGCGGCTTTGAATCCGTCGTGGAGATCCTTGTAAGGTCTTCCGTCCGGCCTACAGAACACATAGGGGCTTTTGATGTGTCTCGGTAGGCTTTTCAAGATGTTCATGGCCCAGGTGCTCAAAGGCAAAATGAGCTCCCTTTTCCCCTTGGTCGAAGAGGCTTCTATGCGCAAAACTCGACGCTTGAGATCTATTTGCTCCCATTTCAGGCCCAGCACATTGGAGAGCCTTAAGCCTGTAGCCAAGAGAAACTCAAAAATAGGCCTGGTCTCCGGAGGGCATTGCTCAAGGAATCGTCTAGCCTCTTCCTTGGTCATGAAATACCATCGATCTTGGTTTTCCTCGAAAAATTTCACTTTCTTAACAGGGTTTCCTTCCACAAAGCCCCATTTTTCAGCCAGGGAGTAGGCGTTTTTGAGCATAGCGAGCTCCCTGTTTATGGTGGGCCCTTTCGCCCCGGAGTCTAACCGCATGCGCTTGTAAGCCTCTATCTTGGCGGGAGTGATATCTCTCATGCGTGACTGCCCGAAGAAAGACCTAAGGTAAAGCCTCCAGACCTCTTCCTTTCGCCTGGCCCAGCTAGCAGAGTTATGCCTGCGACAATAGGGCATGTAGTGCTTTTCCCAAAACTCAGCTAGGGTTAAAGTGCCTTCGAACTTCTTGGGAATAAAACGCTTCTCAGCCTTGAGCTTTTTGACCTCTGCCAGGCGAGCTTCAGCCGCCTCTTTAGAAGGTCCTATCTTTTCCCTGCACCGCTTCCCCTCGTGGTCATAGTATTCTATCCAGTAGATCTTCCCCGCCCGCTTCTTAAGAGTTAAACCACACTTACAGGTTCCCCGTTTAAGGCTGTTTTTGGTGTGGCACCTGGGGCATTCAATGAGTATAGCCATATTCTACCCCCTATTTTGTTTGTTTTTCCGATGGTGGTGAACTCTACAGGCTGGAGAGCAATAAATGGCCTTGTCGGATTGTGGGATAAAAAGCTTCCCGCATTCCACACAGGCCTTGACCATGCCTTTTGTGAAAATTAGACCGATAAAAGCCTGTATCAGGCTTTTAAACACTAGCTCTGTCTTGACCTCAAAAGGCCAGGCCCCTTTTCCTTTTTTGATAACGGTGTAGGAAATCTTTACATCGGCCTCAAACTTTTTGTCCAGGAGATATTCTTCTACTAACTGTCTTTTGGTGTATTCCTCTTCATCTTTAGTCAATTTCATAAGAGCCTCTGCTTTTTGTTTCACACTTCGAACCCAACCAGCCCAGGAAAGAGTAGGCTCCTTATTTGAAAAACCAAGATATTCTCCAAGCATATAAATAAAGTCTGAAGTTTTTCTGCTTCGGTAGTATTCGACAATTTGATTAAAAGGGATGTTAGGTTGTTTAAGATGTTCTGGCCAGGGATAGCCTCCACCGAGGAGGTCCATGACGATCAATTCGTAAGAAGGGAAAATGGTCATGGTTCTAATATCGTCTTCATATTTCAGTATAACCGGACTATATATCCCCTGAATTGTGAGATTTGCTCTCCAGGATATAAGCGTGTGGCCTTCTGAGAAGCTTTTAAATAAGCCTTTAGGTCGTTCTTGTGTCCGATCTTCAAAAAAGAAATTGATCTCATAGAGATTCAAAAGGCCATATTCTTTAGCAAACCCAAGGACGTCTTCTTCGTTTTTGATCTTCACAAACTTGATCAAAGCTTTCTTGATAGCCTTTCTGTCAAGAGTCTTGTCTATGTAGCCGCCCAGCGGAAAGATGAACCCGTCCCGAATAGCATAACTCTCAAAAACTCGGACCTTCACCTGCATCCCTGTTTCCTCTGTAACGATTTATGTAACGATCTACTTTGATAGTAACTATAGCAATAATGGTTGTCAAGCATTAAACTTTATTAAAAAGCTTAAGTATTAAGAGGTGAAGGAATGGAGCGCATTAACGAAATTAGGCCAGATTTCCTCTATTCTATCGATGCTGTGGCTAAAATTCTTTCAGTGTCACCTGTCACCGTCCGATACTGGTCGAGGCTCAATAAAATTGAAACGCGCAAATTAGGGCGGAGACGGCTCGTTCCAGGGGTTGAAGTTCTCAGAATCCTGCGTGAAGGGCTTAAGTAGATGCCGGTCGATGCCTTGGTGCACATTCTCGAAAAGCTTCCTCATGAAGAGCAGGAAGCTTTTGTTAGAGCGGGATTGGCGGCGCTAGAGCGGGAGAAGCTCTCGGTTGTTGAGGAGGCACCTAATTATTTGGATATTGAGAGCGCATTCAAAGAGCGCCCCCAGCTCGACTGGGTCATTCCCTCTCTTGTTTTGCGTGGAACAGTGAATTTTCTTGGCGGCGCAGGGGGGCGTGGTAAAAGCTTGATAAGCCTATACCTAGGCGTGGAGCTGGCTTCTGGTCTCATCAGTGGCTACTTCACCAAAGATGAGTGTCCAAGCCGGAAAGTTCTGATAGTCAACCTTGAGGACCCCCCAGAAGTTTTGAATGAAAGATTGCAAACCTTCATTAAGCCGCAGTTTTTAAACCTAATAGAAGTTTTAAACAAAAATCTAAAGATATGGCCTGCTATAGGTGTTTTAGGCCCCCTTTTTAAAAAAAACCTTAGTGGTTTAAAAGTCACCGAGGCTTTCAAACAGTTGCAACAAACTATCGAGCAGGAAAGACCTGACCTCGTCATTTTAGATCCCATAATGCGGCTTCTGGGGGTGGAAGAAAACGATAACAGCCTGGTTGGTGAAATTTTCACGCATTTTGAGAAAATTGCAAAAGATTTTGGGCTGTCGTGGTTGTTAGTCCATCACACTTCAAAAAATCTTAGAAATTCTGAGCAAGACATCGCTCTGCGTGGTGCAAGCGGATTTGCTGATGCGGCCAGATCCGTATGGACCGTGACTTCTCCCTCCCCGGTGGAAGAGAGCCTGCTTAAAGGAAACGGTCCTTCTCTTAAGCTAAATTTTCCTAAAATCTCGTATGGCCCTCCGAAAAATTCGGTTCTATTTCGTTTTGAGCCTAATAATGGGGTGTCATGGAAATGTAATGACCCCCTGATTTTTGCACAACTTAAGCTGCAATTACCATTATCTCAGATGGAGCCTGATACCCCAAGGCCTGATGCGGCCTCTCCATGTTGTAGTACCTCATCCAGG
>Ga0256840_1001568_pt1 | contig 21220 bp, 14 predicted proteins | sample 355202metaG_FD_185969 | JGI IMG/M metagenome (GOLD analysis project Ga0256840, IMG submission 185969) | Hydrothermal vent microbial communities from Mid Atlantic Ridge, Atlantic Ocean - 355-202 | ecosystem: Environmental > Aquatic > Marine > Hydrothermal vents | place: Atlantic Ocean: Mid...
TTGATCAAAATGCAGCGGTATTTTATGCTTCTACCCATGAAATGCCTAATTATCCTGGTACAGGATACTCGTCAGAAAAGGGAGTCGGTAATATCGTTAATGTTCCGCTCGCATCTGGAGAGACAGGTCCGCAGTTTAGAGAAAAATATCGCCAACAAATCTTGCCTGCATTAAAGCAGTTTAACCCTGACTTAATATTGTTATCTGCAGGGTTTGATGCACATAAAGATGATCCCTTAGCCTCTATACAGCTAAAGGAAGAAGATTATCAGTGGTTAACCCAACAAATGGTAGATATTGCCAAAACATGTTGTAACGGTAAAATAATTTCAATACTGGAAGGGGGCTACAATTTACATGCTTTAGCCGATTGTGTTGAGGGACATATTGCAGTTTTGATGGAAGCATGAATTAGTGGAACCCTCTTAGAGTAACCGTTCACCTCCCCCTTTGAAAAAGGGGGATTGAGGGGGATTTGTCTAATAAAACCTCCCGTAACCCCTCTTTTCCAAAGAGGGGGACTGAACGGTTACCTCTTAGAGCATCGGCAAACTTGGTTTTAAGGAAGTAATGTTAATTAAAATAACGTAACTACTCAACTGTGAGTAGGCAATGATGATGTAGGAACGTCCTAGTCTGTCGAAATTAGTTGTTTTATACGAGCTTTCCCTTCCTAGTTTATGGATTCTATTTATTTGTACCTGACCCCGGGTGGGGTATTTGTTGCCGGCTGCCCTGGTTGTTTTTGAATAAATTAATTCCAGCGTGAGCAGAGCTTTATTTCAGGTTTACCCATTTTGGAGAACAATTATGCAAGCAGCTAAACAAGAGGCACTTAATACCATCAGTCAACTACCGGAAGATACCGACATAGATGAGATCATGTATCGACTTTATGTGTTGGATAAGATCAGGAAGGGGCAGGAAGCCGTGGAACAAGGTAATACCCTTACCAGCGAGGAACTCAAGCGGGAAATTGATTCATGGTAATTTGGTCGGAACCAGCCAAGGCTGATTTACGCTCTATCCATGATTTTATTGCCCATGACTCCAGCTTCTATGCCAAAAAAGTCGTTCAGGATATCCGCGAGAAAACGATATTCTGGGGCGGCTACCAAAAGCCGGAAAGAAAATACCGGAACTCAACGAGGGTCAGGTAAGAGAGCTATCTCTCTATTCATATCGGGTCATCTATGAGATCAAGAAAAAAGGGATATTCGTATTGGCCGTCGTATATATACTTCGCGCAGTCACGACTGCGGATTTCTAACCGCTGAGTTTTTGCCAATAGCTGCGTTGCTGAAACAGTTGTAGCTTGCTATGCGCCTGTTTCAGCACCTTGCTATCGACAAAAATCAGCAGCTTATAAATTCCGCATCCGTGACCGCGCGAAGTATAAGCGTAGGGATTTGAACGTTGTGGATATTAAAAAGATAAGGTAACTGGATACTCTCGCTCTCATCTCCTGCATATGTGGGGTAGGGTCTTTAATTTAGAGAGTAGAACTAAAAAACCTCTGAACTTTATAAGGTATCGCTTCCTAAATCAAAGACCTATTTAATTTTTTATCTAAAGAATACTGCCAATTAGCTTATAATTAATCTAGGTCAGATTCCATTAAAAATATTGTACACCCTCCATAATTTACTCTTAATTAATTAAATGATTAAAAACTACCAAGAATTTACTAAGTTAAACTTAAAGCTGGATATGTCTCGAGGTAAACCATCACCTGAGCAACTTGATTTATCACTCCCTTTGCTTAATGAAATCTCTGTATCTGAGCAGATTAAAAATAGCGGAGTAGATTGTCGTAATTATGGTGTTCAACTTGGATTACCTGAAGTGCGTGAGTTTTTTGCCCCTCTACTGGAAGTGCCAGAGAGTCAAGTGGTTGTCGATGGAAGTTCTAGTTTGGCATTAATGCATGATGTTATTGTGTATGCCTTACTTTATGGTATACAAGGAAATTCACCTTGGAGAGGTGATAAGAAAATATCATTTTTATGCCCTGTTCCTGGCTATGATAGACATTTTTCAATTTTGGAGGCGTTTGGCATTGAGATGATCAATGTGCCTTTACTTGAAGATGGTCCTGATATGGATATAGTGGAATCATTAATTCGTGATAATGATTCGATTAAAGGTATGTGGTGTGTGCCAAAGTATAGCAACCCAACAGGGGCTGTGTACTCTGAAGAGGTTATCAATAGGTTGGCAGCGATGAAGGTTGCTGCTGCTGATTTTAGGCTTTTTTGGGATGATGCTTACCGCTTTCATCACCTAACAGAACAGCGAGTCTCAATACCCAATATAATAGAAGCTTGTCAGCAAGCTGGAAACCCTGACCGTGCTATTGTTTTTGCATCTACTTCTAAGATGACCTTTGCTGGCTCTGGGCTTGCTCTGCTTGCTTCGTCTGTAGCCAATATAGCATGGTGGCAAAAATGTGTTTCTGTGAGGACGATAGGGCCTGATAAGCTTAACCAGTCAAGGCACCTTCATTTTTTTAAGCATGTCGTCAGTGTAGAAGATCTTATGGATCAACACCGCTTAATTCTTAAACCAAAATTTGATATTGTTGACTCTATTTTTGAGGAATACCTTGGGAAAATAGATAATATAAGTTGGAGTAAACCTTTAGGTGGATATTTTATTGATTTGATAACGCCTCCAGGTTTAGCTAAAAGAACCATAGAACTTGCAAAGAATGCTGGAATAATTCTTACACCGGCGGGTGCTACTTTTCCTTATGGTTTAGACCCAGAAGATAAACATATAAGAATCGCACCTTCATTTCCTAGTCTTGATGAAATAAAACTAGCAGCTCAAGGTGTTTCACTCGCTTTATTACAAGCCATATCAGAATAGATAAAAGTTAGGGAGCTAGTATCCTGCTTGGTTTTCAAGGTGTGGTGTGAGTACACTCATCTGCTGTTGACGGCAGCACCCCAGCTGCCAACAATCTTAAAAACCAAGCAGGACATTCATAATCGACTTGTATTTTGTTTATAGCTATGTGAAATTAAGCTGTTTTCGCGCCTTCTATCCCTTCAAAAATATCTGCCATTGCAACACTCAGCTCTATACTGTCAAAATGACAAGCGTCTTGCTTAGTGGTTACATGTAATAACCAATTATCATCGTCAGTTCGTCTAAAACACTCGACTGACATGGTTTTAATATCAACTAATACATACTCTTTAAGTGATGTTAAATGGCGATAAGCAGCAAACTTAATGCCCCTGTCATATGCTTCAGTAGAATCAGATAACACCTCCACAATTAAGGTTGGATTAGATAAAAACTGATCCGCTTTTTGGTCGTCTTTATCACAAGACACTATCACGTCAGGGTAATAAAAGGCATTCTGCTGTTCTGCATGCAGTTTCATATCAGAGATATAAGCCTGGCAAGGTGTGCCCCGTAAATGCTGTTTTAAAACAGCAAACACATTTCCTGAAACCACCACATGCTCACGTCTTGCGTCACCCATAGCAAAAACCTCACCATTGATAAACTCGTGTTTGTGTTCTTGCAATGCCTCCCAGGCAAGATAATCTTGAGAATCCAACACTAATGCTTCAGCGGTTTGCATGACTTTTACTCCTAAGTTTAAATTTGCTTTATTAATGGGTTGAAAAATAACTATAGCATACCCGCCAATTATTCACACTTGAGTGGATTTTCATCACTTAGGGAGGTGGGGGAAATCAGCCGTTTATAAATTCCGCATCCGTGACTGCGCGAAGTATAATAAGTGGCTAGTTATATATAAAAATAAATTTAAGTGAAAAAACAATTTAAAATCCAAAGTCGATACCAACCAGCAGGTGATCAACCTACTGCTATTAAGCTGTTAGTTGAAGGCTTGAATGATGGAGAGGTGCACCAATCACTTTTGGGAGTGACTGGATCAGGAAAGACATTTACGATTGCTAATGTCATTATGGAAACTCAAAGACCGGCCATGATTATGGCACCCAATAAAACCTTGGCTGCTCAGTTATACGGTGAAATGAAAGAGTTTTTCCCTGAGAATAGCGTGGAATATTTTGTTTCTTATTACGACTATTATCAACCTGAAGCTTATGTACCCGCTTCTGATACCTTTATTGATAAAGATGCTTCATTAAATGAACATATTGAGCAGATGCGGTTGTCTGCAACTAAAGCGTTATTAGAGCGTAAAGATACCATTGTGGTTGCAACTGTTTCGGCAATTTATGGTTTAGGTGAGCCTGAGTCCTATTTTCAAATGGTATTACATCTGGTTCGAGGGGATATTATTAAGCAACGGGATTTGTTAAGGAGGTTAGCTGAGATGCAATATAGCCGAAATGATATTGACCTTAAACGCGCGACTTATAGGGTGAGAGGAGAGGTTATTGATGTATTTCCTGCCGAATCTGATGAGCAAGCATTAAGAATAGAATTATTTGATGATGAAATTGAGAGATTATCTTTATTTGACCCCTTAACGGGTGAAGTCATTCAACGAATAGCACGTTATACAATTTACCCTAAAACACACTATGTAACACCGAGGGAAAAACTGTTAGTAGCAGCAGAAGAAATAAAAATAGAACTGGCTGAAAGGCTGCAGCAATTAAGATCAAATAATAAACTAGTGGAAGCGCAACGCTTAGAACAAAGAACATTATTTGATTTAGAAATGATTATGGAAGTGGGTTATTGCTCGGGAATTGAAAACTATTCTCGTTATCTTTCAGCTAGAGAGGATGGGGAATCCCCCCCAACCATGTTTGATTATTTACCTGATAATGCCTTGCTTATTATTGATGAAAGTCATGTCACCATTCCTCAAATTGGGGCAATGTATAAGGGCGACAGGTCTAGGAAAGAAACCTTGGTGGAATATGGCTTTAGATTGCCTTCTGCTTTAGATAATAGACCGTTAAGGTTTGATGAGTTTGAGTTAAAATCATCGCAACGAATATATGTTTCAGCTACACCAGGGAATTATGAAAAAGAACATGTAGATGAGTTTGTTGAGCAGGTGGTTCGTCCTACAGGTTTATTAGATCCCGTTATTGAAGTGCGCCCAGCGACAAGCCAGGTTGATGATTTATTATCAGAAATACATAAACGGGAGATATTAAAAGAACGGGTATTAGTGACCACTCTAACCAAGCGTATGTCAGAAGACTTAACAGATTATTTGATGGAGTATGGGGTTAAGGTACGTTATTTACATTCGGATATTGATACCGTTGAGAGGGTGGAAATTATTCGAGATTTGCGCTTAGGGCAATTTGATGTGTTGGTTGGTATTAACTTATTAAGAGAAGGCTTGGATATTCCTGAAGTGTCTTTAGTCGCCATACTAGATGCTGATAAAGAAGGTTTTTTACGCTCAGTGGTTTCATTAGTGCAAACCATAGGACGAGCGGCAAGGAATGTTAATGGTAAAGCCATACTTTATGGCGATAAAATAACACGTTCTATGAAACAGGCCATTGATGAAACAGATCGGAGACGTGAAAAACAGCAAGTATTTAATCAAAAACATGGGATAGTGCCAAAAACTATTTTCAAGTCCGTATCGGATATTATGGGGCTGGAAACCCCTGGTTCAGGCTTGGCAATTAACAATGCTAAAACTAAAATAGCTGAATCTGTTGCTGAATATAAAGCGATGACACCCAAGAAAATCGCTAAAAAACTAAAACAATTAGAAAGTAAAATGTATCAACATGCTAAAGACTTAGAGTTTGAGGCAGCTGCGGCAGTGCGTGATGATATTAAATTGTTGCAGGCTGAAATGATGGTTTTATAAGGTGGGGGTAAAAGCTAATGGTGAAAATGTGTTGAGCTGTTTTCGCCCTCCTAAGAATTGTGGCTACATGAAGTATATTCTTAAAAATACAAGCTGGATAAATTAATAATGAGTGATAAGGCTAAATCAAAAGAACAGTTAATTGATGAGTTAAATAAGCTTCGTGAGCAGAATGAAAAATTAAAAAGTGAAGTTGGCACCCATTCCAGTAATCAATTTCAAGAGCTTGAGAATGATCAACGATTTAAACAATTATTTGATAACACTGATGGTATTTCAGTGCAAGGATATAACCATAAGCGCCAGGTAACCTACTGGAATAGAGCAAGTGAGATTATTTATGGGTATAGTGCTGAGCAGGCGATGGGGAAACGCCTAGAGCAGCTGATTATTCCAGAACAAATGCATACGGAGGTCATTGCGGGTATTAATACTTGGATTGCAGGAGGGGCGGCAATCCCTGCCTTAGAGTTAACTTTAAAAAAAGCGGATGGATCTCCTGTTACTGTTTTTTCAAATCATTTTTTATTTCATAAGCCAGATCAACAAGTTGAGTTATATTGTGTCGATATTGATCTTACTGCTTTAAAAGCCGCTGAAAAAGATAAGCAAGAATTATATATTGGGAAAGTAAAAGCTGAAATTGCTAATAAAGTTAAATCTGAGTTTATTAGTAATTTTAGTCATGAGTTACGTACACCTTTGAATGGTATCTTGGGTTTTTCATCTTTGGGAATTAAAAAAGCCGATAAAATAACGGTAGACAAGGTTAAGAAATACTTTACTAATATAAAAATAAGCGCAAACCGTTTGTTATTATTGTTAGATGACCTGCTTGATTTATCAAAGTTAGAGGCAGGTAAAATGGAAGTAAGTTTTACTGAGAATAATTTTCAGGCACTGGTTAATAGCTGTATATCAGAACAAAAAGCATGTATAGAGGAGTTAAATATAGAAGTTGTATGGCTGCCTAACAGCCATACTGCTACAGTTTTATATTGCGATACGCTTCGCATTGGGCAGGTTATTACAAACTTGCTGTCTAATGCTATTAAATATACCCATGCTAATACAAAAATAGAATTCTTAATTGAAGAGGTAGCCATTAGTATTTCGACGGCAATAAATAGAGTGCCAGGGGTGAAATTTTCAATTAGGGATTATGGTAATGGTATTCCAGAAAATGAATTAGAGCTGGTTTTTGAAAAGTATGTACAAAGTTCAATCAATAAAAATAAAAAAGGCAGTACCGGTTTAGGGTTGCCAATTTGTAAGCAGATTATTGGGTTACACCAAGGTAAAATTTGGGCCGAAAATCATCAAGATGGCGGTGCAATATTTAGTTTTATCATTCCAATTGAACCATTTAAAGCTGAAATTTTATAAAGTTTGAAATCGGTGTTCTATATCAGTTGATTTATAGCCCTTTAAAAAGCAATATAAAAATTTTTTTAGAGTAAACTTACTTTCTGAAATATAATTGTTATCATTTTTGCCTCTTTTAATTTTAAATATGCCTAATTCAAAAATCATTTACACCCTAACTGATGAAGCGCCTGCCTTAGCAACCTATTCGTTTTTGCCCATTGTACAAGCTTATTCCAAAGCGGCTGGTATAGTCGTTGAAACACGAGATATATCTTTAGCGAGTCGAATTCTGGCTCATTTTCCTGAGAACTTAACAGATGCACAAAAACAAGCTGATGCTTTGGCTGAGCTAGGTGCATTAGCAAAAACAGCTGAAGCCAATATTATAAAGCTTCCGAATGTAAGTGCATCTATACCTCAATTAAATGCGGCTATTAAAGAATTACAAGGGATGGGATATGCTATTCCTGATTATCCAGAAGCAGCTGATAATGACGAATTAATAGAGATTCAAGCGCGTTACGCCAAAGTATTAGGGAGTGCTGTTAACCCGGTCTTACGTGAAGGTAATTCAGACCGACGAGTAGCCGCACCGGTTAAAGAATATGCGCGCAAGCATCCACATTCGATGGGAGCATGGTCAACAGAGTCTAAATCTCATGTTGCTTCAATGAGTGAAGGTGATTTTTATTCAAGTGAGCAATCAGCAGTGCTGAAAACTGCAGATGATGTGAAAATTGAATGGATAGCGAATGATGGCTCAACAAAAACGCTTAAAGAGAAAACAGCATTACTTGAAAATGAAGTGATTGATGCAACGGTGATGAGCCGAAAATCTTTATGTGCTTTTTTTGAGCAATCTATTAAAGATGCAAAATCAGAAGGCGTGTTACTTTCATTGCACCTGAAAGCAACCATGATGAAAGTTTCTGATCCGATAATATTTGGACATGCGGTAAATGTTTATTATCAGGCTGTTTTTGAAAAGCATGCTGAAGTTTTTAAACAACTGGGTGTTGATAGTCGCAATGGCTTGGGCGATGTTTATGCCAAAATTACTAGTTTGCCTGATGACCAACGCCAACAGATCGAAGCTGATATTCAAGCAGTTTACCTAACGCAGCCTGAACTGGCGATGGTGAATTCTGATAAAGGTATTACCAACTTACATGTGCCAAGTGATGTGATTATTGATGCATCTATGCCAGCAGCATTAAGGTCTTCTGGGAAAATGTGGGGAGTTGATGGCAAGTTACATGATACCAAAGCCATGATACCTGATCGTTGTTACGCTGGAATTTATCAACAAGTATTTTCATTTTGTAAGCAGCATGGAGCTTTTGATGTAACGACTATGGGTAATGTAAGTAATGTCGGTTTGATGGCTCAAAAAGCTGAGGAATATGGCTCGCATGATAAAACTTTTGAAATCCCAGCGGAAGGTGTCGTACGTGTTACTACTTCAGATGGGGTTACTTTACTTGAGCATAAAGTAGAGCAAGGCGATATATGGCGTATGTGTCAGACTAAAGACTTACCTATCCAAGATTGGGTTAGACTAGCCGTCAGCCGTGCTAAAGCAACAGGGCTACCAGCCATTTTTTGGTTGGATAAGGCGCGCGCTCATGATGCTAACTTAATTTCTAAAGTTGAAAGTTATTTAGCTCAACATGATACAGAAGGGCTTGATATTCAAATTATGTCGCCTGTTGATGCAATAGGTTTTACATTGCAGAGAGTCAAGGCAGGTAAAGATACTATTTCTGTTACAGGGAATGTTTTAAGGGATTATTTGACAGATTTATTTCCAATTTTAGAATTGGGTACCAGTGCAAAAATGTTATCAATTGTACCTTTATTAGCAGGCGGTGGTTTGTTTGAGACAGGGGCGGGTGGTTCTGCGCCTAAACATGTTCAGCAACTGGTAGAAGAAAATCATTTACGCTGGGATTCATTAGGTGAGTTTTTGGCACTTGCCGTTTCTATTGAAGCATTGGCAGAAAAAAACAGTAATGATAAAGCACAAGTATTAGCTGCGGCACTTAATAAGGCGAATAGTACCTTTTTAAGTAATAACAAATCACCTTCGCGTAAAGTGGGTGAGCTAGATACACGAGGGAGTCATTTTTATCTTGCAATGTATTGGGCTCAAGCCTTAGCAGAACAAACGCAGGATAAGGAATTGCAAGCTAAGTTTACGCCTATTGCAAAACAGCTGAGTGAGAATGAAGATAAAATTGTTTCTGAGTTGAATTCAGTGCAAGGCTCTGCAGTTAATATTGGCGGCTATTATTGGCCAAATAAACAATTAACAGAAAAAGTTATGCGTCCAAGCGGGTGTTTGAATAATATTATTGACAATATTTAATTTCTGGGTAAAACCTTTTTAAAGTTAGTCTTGAGCTAGGGGTTTAATAAATTCCTAGCTCCTAAGGCACACTACCATTAAGCTGAATTGGTAAGTACGCTATCACATTTCCTGTTCCGGTACCCTTGATGGCAGTAGGGACTACAATGAAAATCAGTTTAAACTTTAAAGAAAAACCTGATTACCCATGAGCTTCAGCCGTATATAACACACTAGGTTCACGTCATACCAGCAGGGGTATACGATCTGGGTAATTAGCTTATACTTGATTATACAATCACCCCATCCTTGGGTTCTGGATCTCGGCACAAACCTGTCTGGAACAGATTTGCATTTACCCAAAGGGCATTATGCAGGATAGCATAATGTGAATCCCTGCCGAGATGACGTATAACAGTTGAACAGGCCTTTTTATAAAATGGCTGAGAATCGTACGTAATTAGGAAAGAAAAATGTGTGGTCGATTTAATTTAATAGCCCCTCCAGAGCAGCTTATAGAGACCTTTAAGTTGCATCGCTTGCCACGTTATGAAACTAGCTATAATATTCCACCAGGGCAAAAAATACTCACTATCGTACAATTAGATGATGGCAGTTATAAAGCAGTTTACCTGCATTGGGGGTTGATCCCCCATTGGGCTAAAGATCGAAAAATTAGTCAAAAATTGATTAATGCAAGGGCTGAAAGCCTAGCAGAAAAGCCAGCTTTTAAATCCGCTTACCAGCAAAGGCGCTGTCTAATTCCTGCCACTGGTTTTTATGAATGGCAAAAAACCGAGCAAACTAAACAAGCCTATTACATTAGTCGGAAAGATCAGCAATTATTCGCTTTTGCTGGGCTTTGGGAATACTGGGATCATGGAACCGAAACAGTTTACAGCTGCACCATTATCACCACGGCAGCGAATCAACTGATCAGTCCCGTTCATCAACGAATGCCTGTTATTATTGCTAATGAAAATATAGCGTATTGGTTGGATAAAAATGCTTCAACTGAAAGTACTCAACAGCTTTTATTGGCTGATGCTTATCAAAATATGCTAGTAAAACCAGTCAGTAACTGGGTTAATAACCCCTATCATAATGACAAAAACTGTTTAAATTAATATCCTTAATTAAGGAACGTGCACGAAATAGCGGCACCACTAAAAATACGCGAACAAGAGAGACGGAAACGTTATCCTCAGTCAGTCATGTGATGTCTGTGGTGAAAGTTTGATAGATTAACCTTGTACCGATATAGAAAGACGAATAAAAATAGATGTTATTTTTGAAAAAGTCGTTGAACATGTTGATTCTGGGGAGTGGGTAGTTACTATACTTCGCGCGGTCACGGATGCGGAATTTATAAGCTGCTGATTTTTGTCGATAGCAAGGTACTGAAACAGGCGCATAGCAAGCTACGCAACTGTTTCAGCACCGCAGCTATTGGCAAAAACTCAGCGGTTAGAAATCCGCAGTCGTGACCGCGCGAAGTATATAATTAAGTCTTACTGGTTTTCTGTCATTTCCCGTGATTAAAATATGGGACAATGTGTACTATATAAATCATAGTTATACATGGTAATGAACGTAAAACAATATCTAGGTGATCTAAACGGTGGAGGTCTCTTAATAACGGAAAGTCGTACCGTTGCAGAAATACAGCTCAAAAAACTTTCTGATAAAGAATGGAAGCAGCTTATTGTTGGTGAAAACGTATTACAGAAAAAATCATCTCAAACAGCACTTCGCTTTGCTAATGTGATACGTAAACGGCTGGAAACAATGGGTGAGCCTTTTACCCAATTATTACTAGATGTTTCAGAACGAGCTTATATACAATTATTAATGGCAGCGTTTATGGTTCAATCACCTGTCATTGTTGATTTTATGCGAGAATGTTTAGCTGAAGCACTACGCACCTATAAACCTGATATATCAAATGAAGCTTGGATAAACTTTATTGATGATCGAACGAAAGTAGTTCCAGAACTATCATCCTATTCAGAGTCTACACTTAAGAGAATGGGAAGCAATGTAATAAAAGCATTAGTAGATACGGGCTATTTAAAATCAACTCGCCAACGCCAAATTCAAGCAGTTTACTTATTTCCAGAAGTTAAAGAGCTATTAATTAATATCAATAAACAGGAAGTAATAGACGTAATGGAGTGCACTCAATAATGTCTCAACAAACAGAGAAAGCCTTACAAGCTCGTCTTGATTTGGTTTTGGAGCGAATAGAGAATCCTAAATTTCTTAAAAATGATGGCTTAGGTAATGAAGTTGGTTTCTGGATTTTCGACTATCCTGCACAATATGAATTAATAGTTCGTGAAAATCTTGAACATATAATAGATAAACTTAAAAAACACGACCATCATTTTGAACATATCAATATTTTTCAAATTCTGATTGATATGCTGGAATCACGAAACCTGTTAGACCGAACCTTTAAACGAGAAAAACAAGTCGGAACAGATGCATTGCGTAAAACCTTAGCGGGTCCGCTTAGTCAGGATAAGGTTGCCAAATTTATTGCTGACGTACTTTTAAAAAACAGAAGTGATTCTGAACCTTTAGATTTTGTGATTATGTCAGGTCTAGGTAACGCATGGCCTTTAGTCAGAGGACATGAGCTATTAAGCGCTTTACAGGATGTAATGGGTAGTACGCCATTAATCCTTTTTTATGCTGGTGAATACAGTGGTCAAGATCTACACCCTTTTGGCATGATTGAATCAAGAAACTATTACCGAGCTTTCAAGCTTGTTCCTGAAGAGGGTAATAATAAACACAAGGCAGTATAAAACACATTATGATAGTTGAAGAAATTTTTACCAAGAAACTGACCAGAAACATTAATGGCGTTGTTAAAGCCGAACAAATGGATAACGACAGTGTTTATGTCGAATTGGATGAATATGTAGTCACCCAAGAGTTAGATCGACATTTTCGTGAATTCTTCGAAGCCTATTTGCCATCATGTAATGACAAATTCAATCCCAACACAAAAATGGGTGTATGGATAAAAGGCTTTTTCGGATCAGGTAAATCACATTTCCTAAAAATACTCTCTTACCTTATTGAAAATAGAGAAGTAGAAAAAAACGGTGAAACCCGCAATGCATTCGAGTTTTTCAAAGAAAAAATAACCGATGCAATGCTTATCAGTGATATACACAGTGCGGTCAATAAAGATGCCGATGTTATCCTGTTTAATATCGATTCACGAGCTAACACCGATGAAGCAGAAAATGCCATTTTAAAAGTCTTTCTTAAAGTCTTTAATGAGCGTGTAGGTTATTGTGCCGATTTTCCGCATATTGCCCACCTAGAAAGAGAACTAGATAAACGCGGACAATACCCAGCATTCAAAGATAAGTTTTCTGAATTAATAGGCGACACTTGGGAAAAAAATAGAGATGCCTATGATTTTTATCGTGATGAACTAACAGAAGCCTTTGCACATGCAAGCCAGCAAAGCATTGAATCAGCACGCCAAACCATAGAAGAGCTAGGTAATAATTTTCCACTTGATGTGAAAAACTTCTGTAAATGGGTCAACGAATACATCGAAAGCAAAAATGGCAGGCATGTTTTATTTTTAGTCGATGAAGTAGGGCAGTTTATTGGCAAAAGTATCCAGATGATGCTTAAACTGCAAACCATAGTAGAAGACCTCGGCACCACTTGCGGCGGGCGTGCATGGGTCATTGTAACCTCACAAGCTGATTTAGATGCGGCTATCGGCAACATGGAAAAACGGGATGGCGATGATTTCTCAAAAATTCAAGGTCGTTTCGCAACCAAGCCATCACTAAGCAGCTCTAATACTTCAGAAGTTATTCAGAAACGCTTATTAGCTAAAACAGAACTAGCCTGCCAGCAATTAGCTAAGATTTATGCGGAAAAAGGCGATATTCTCCGTAATCAATTATCTTTTGATAAAACCACCACAGCAGAACTAAAACCTTTTTCTGATGCACCTTCCTTTATTGATAACTACCCCTTCATTCCTTATCACTATGCACTAGTACAAAAGGTATTTGAGTCTATTAGAACAAAAGGCGCAACAGGTAAACATTTAGCAATGGGAGAACGCTCTTTACTGGATGCATTTCAATCCGCTGCTAAACAGGTTAAAGATAGAAATTTAGACGTATTAATACCTTTCTATAATTTTTACAGTCCCATAGAAAGCTTTTTAGAACCAGCAGTAAAAAGAACGATTGATCAGGCTTGTGACTTAGATTCATTAACAGAGTTTGACGGCAATATACTTAAAACCCTGTTTTTAATTCGTTATGTCGATACCGTTAAAAGTACATTAGATAACTTAGTGACTCTTTCTATTGAACAGATAGATGCTGATAAAATAAGCTTAAGAAAACAAATTGATGACAGTTTAAATCGTTTAGAACGGCAATTATTAATTGCCCGTAATGGTGATGAATTTATTTTTCTCACAAATGAAGAAAAAGAAATAGAAAATGAGATTAGGCATACTGATGTAGAGCCTTCAGAGGTTTCTAACAAGCTTGCCACCATCGTTTTTGACGAACTATTAAAACGTAATAATCAATATCGTTACCCAGTCAATAAACAAGACTTTAAAGTGAGTCGATTTTGTAATGGACATCCCAGAGATGGTTCAAAACTGGAAGACTTGGTATTAAAGCTAATCTCCCCATTAGATGCGCATTATGAAAACTTTTCGCATGATCAGCACTGCATTAACCATACATTAGACGGTGATGGTTGTATCTTGATTAAACTAGGTGAACATAAACGCCTATGGGATGAACTAACCACCTTTATCCAGACTGATCGGTTCTTAAAACAAAACTCAGGTCAACGTCCCGAACAAGAGCATCTGCTACGTGACAAGCAAATGGAAAACATGGAAAGGGAAAAACGATTAAGACATGATTTTGAAAACTTGTTTATTGAAGCTGATCTTTTTGCCATAGGCACAAAAATAACCAAAAAAGCAGCAACACCCAGTGCTATTTTGGAAGCGGCTTACAGTTATGTTATAGAAAATACTTTTGCAAAACTAAATCTGTTAAAACCAACAACCGGGGATATATCAAGAGAAATACAAGCGGTCTTAATGGCTGATGATAGTGCTCAAACCAATCTGGATTTTGATGCTGAAGAATGCAACCCAAAAGCCATGCAAGAAGTAGAGCAATACATCTCACTCAGAGTAGAACGAAATGAAGCTCTTTATTTACGTGATTTAGTCAGCCACTATACCCGTCGCCCTTATGGCTGGTTAGATGATGAATTATTATTAATTGCAGCTCGACTTGGGTTAGCTGGAAAAATAAGCTTTACCCTGCAAAGTATGCCGCTAGTTTTAAACAAAGCCTATGAGCCATTTACTAACAGCCGAAAACGTGGCGAAATTCGCATACAAAAAATACGCCAGCATGACGAAAGACAGCTCAAAAAAGCAGTAGGTTTAATTAAAAGATTATTCTCAAAAACTTTCACAGGCTCAGGCGAAAAAGAACTTACCGAACTGATTCAACAAGAATTGAAAAAATGGCAAGATGAGCTTAAATCCTTTTCTATCAAGTCTCAAACAGGACATTTCCCCAGTACAGAAAAAATTCAATCAGGCTTGGTTTTATTAGCAGGCATCTTAGACCAAAGAAACAGCTTTGAGCTAATTAAACGCTTGATAGAAGATGCGGATGCATTAGAGGACTTCGCAGAAGACTTTGAAGACCTAGACGAATTCTATAACAGTCAATTTCAAACATGGCAAGCACTGGCAGAAGTGCTTAATAACCAATTTAAAGCCAATCGTCCAGCACTAGAAAAACATAAAGAAGCTTTAAAAGCACTAAAGGAATTAGAACGTATTTATCAGATGGCAGAACCTTATGGACAATTACGCCATATAAAACCACTAATAGAAACCGTTCAAAAGATTAATGATCAGTTAGTCAATGAAAAACGGATTCATGCACAGGAAAGAGTAGATCTTAGAATTGAAAGGATAACGACAGCCTTAAACGACTGTGCAGCACCAAGTGAATTAAGCAATAAAGCATTGCTCCCATTACAAAGATGTAAACAACACATTGACAGTACAAACTCAATCCCTCAAATAATCAGCGAACAAGCTGACGCAGAGGGCTATGAAGATGAGGCAGATCAATTAATTAATGCTTATATTGATGCAGAACAGTTAAAAGCAGAAAACGAACAAAGGCGTAAAGATGCAGAAGCCAAGAAATCACAAAATACAACTGAATCAAAAGTGACTGAACCAGCTCCTGTTACACAAAAGCCAAAAAGAACTGTCACAATAAGTCCTGCAGAAATTATTACATCATCAGGAGATGCGTTTATTGAAACAGAAGCGCAGGTCGAGCAATATCTTGATCAATTACGTAAAAAATTGTTACTGGCCGTTCACGCGGGAGATAAAGTTAGGCTGAAGTAAATTATCGCTGGTTCCCAAGCTCTAGCTTGGGAACCTCTCCTGGAAGCTCCAGCTTCACGAAATCATTAGGAAACCCTTATGCCACGTAGTCGTTACCGAGTTATGCATCAGCAAGCCCCCCATTTTATGACAATGACGATTAATTATTGGCTACCTGTATTTACCCGTACAGAAACGGTTAATATTATTTTAGATTCCTGGCGGTATTTGCAGCAACAGGCTGATTTTAAACTATATGGTTATGTGATATTGGAAAATCACTTGCATTGTGTCGCGGCATCGAAGGATTTAAGTCGTGATATTCAGCGTTTCAAGTCATATACTGCGAAAGAAATATTGAAAAGTTTAAATGAATTAAAAGCGTATCGGTTGTTACAATTATTGGCTTTGTTCAAGCGTGCGCATAAAATTGAATCAACTTATCAGGTTTGGGAAGAAGGCAGTCATCCACAAATCATCGAAACTGAAACAGTCATGCGGCAAAAGCTTGACTATATTCATATGAATCCGGTGAAAAGGGGATATGTAGATAAACCCGAAGATTGGCGTTATTCCAGTGCGCGTAATTATTCTGGCTTGGAGGGATTGATTGAGGTTGAGCGTGGATGGTGATAGGGTTTGAAGCTGGAGCTTCGTATAGTGGGTTCCCAAGCTAGAGCTTGGGAACCAGCTAATGTGATATTTTACTGGTAGAAGTTAACTAACAAAGATAAGACTAACGAGGTATATGATGAAAACAATTCAACTAGAACTATCTGATAAAATTTACGATAAAGTGATTAATTTCCTGGCATTATTACCAGAAAAAGAGTGCCATATTCTGGAAAACCAAGAAATACAACAGCAAAAGTTGGGAGAAGCTCTTGATTTTGCTGTGCGTAGCAATGCATTTTCTGATATTAAAGATCCTTCCGCCTGGCAAAATGAAATTCGCATAGATAGAACCTTACCCGAGCGTGAATGATGATTATATTAGATAGTAATATAATCATTTACTCAGTACAGAAAGAACACCAGGCATTGAGGCAATGGTTGCTTACGATTCAGCCTGCATACTCCATTATTAGTAAAGTAGAGGTTTTAGGCTATTGGAATCTTTCATTACAACAAGCTCAAGGGATTACAAGCGTTCTATCAGCTATGCGTGAAATAGCATTAACGACCAAACAATGTGAGCGAGCCATTTCACTGCGTCAGATGAAAAAAATGTCGCTGGGAGATGCTTTGATTGCAGCCGCAGCCTTAGATTACGAAATGCCACTAGCGACTCGAAATACCAAAGATTTTGACTGGATTTCAGGTTTATCGTTAATTAACCCCATGGATAAGTAATCATTTATATGAATACTTCCAACATCAAAAAATACGCCCCCCTAGCCAGAAACGCCTTTATTACGGCAGTGACCAAACGAGCCAATGAACTAGGCATTTACCACAGCCATATTGAACCTGCCATTGTTGACGGACAAACGCTGATTATTGAAGGGCGTAGTGTCGCTTTAAAACTTAAAGCTGCGCGGGATAATTTAATTTCACGGGTTGAGAGTACTGGTTTTACTGCCTTAATGGAATTTATTGCTTACACATGGTTCAACCGTTTATGCGCCATCCGCTTTATGGAACTCCATGATTATTTGGATCATGGACTTCGCGTTTTATCCCATCCTGAAAATAACAGTGGTTTTGAAATCTTAGACCACGCCCAAGATGTGGCTGAGGGTTTAGGCTTAAATCGTGATCAGATTATTGAACTCAAACTGGCAGGCAATCAAGACGAGCTACTGTATCGCACCTTATTATTAGGGCAATGCCACGCGCTACATCAAGCCATGCCGTTTCTGTTTGTATCCATTGATGATGAAACCGAACTGTTATTACCCGATAACCTCACCCGTACCGATTCTATCCTGCGTGGCTTAGTGGATGATGTTCCTGAACAAGATTGGCTGCAGGTCGAAGTGATTGGCTGGTTATATCAATTCTATATTTCAGAAAAGAAAGATGCAGTGATGGGTAAGGTGGTTAAATCGGAAGATATACCTGCCGCCACGCAATTATTTACCCCCAATTGGATTGTAAAATATCTGGTGCAAAATTCTGTGGGTCGGCAATGGCTGCAAACTTATCCTGATTCCAATATTAAAGCAGGGATGGACTATTATATTGAACCAGCAGAACAAACACCCGAAGTAGGAGCGGCTTTAGCCGCGATCACCCCTGACAGCATAGAACCCGAAAACATCAAAGTATTAGATCCTGCCTGTGGTTCAGGTCATATCTTAGTAGAAGCCTATCACACATTAAAAGCCATTTATCAAGAACGCGGCTATCAACCGCGTAAAATCCCACAACTGATTTTAGAAAATAATCTATTTGGCTTGGATGTTGATGACCGCGCCGTACAACTGGCAGGTTTTGCCTTGATGATGTTAGCGCGTGCCGATGATCGGCGTATTTTTAGCCGTGAGGTGCAGTTGAATGTGATGGCAATGCAATCAGGCAACTTAGGTGAAGGCGGTTTAGTGGTTGGTGGAGAAGTGTCAGGCGGTGGGCAATTAATCAAAATTTTTGAGGATGCGAAAACACTAGGCTCTTTGATTGCTATTCCCGAATTATTCGCTAAAAGGTTACCCGATATAAGACAACAAATAGAAGAGTTGGCGCAAGCAGGCGATATTTTTTCTCAACATGAAGCATTAACTTTATTGCCATTAGTGAAACAAGCGCAAATTCTCGCACAAAAATATGATGTAGTGATTGCCAATCCCCCGTATATGGGCAGTAAGGGCATGAACAAAGACTTAAAAACCTTTGCTAAAGCTTATTATCCAGATGCTAAATCAGATTTGTTTGCCATGTTTATGGAGCATGGCTTTAGTTTACTCAAAGACAATGGTTTTAATGCTCAAGTTAATATGCAGTCTTGGATGTTTCTTTCCAGTTATGAAAAATCACGGCAATGGTTATTAGAGACTAAAAATTTTATTACCATGGCACACCTTGGGGCAAGAGCCTTTAGTCAAATATCAGGGGAAGTGGTACAAACAACGGCTTGGGTGTTGAGTAAACAGCATATAGAACAGTATCGACCTGTATTCTTTCGGTTGATTGAGGGCAATGAAGCCGAAAAGCAACAGGCTTTATTGAAACAAGGTAACCGTTTTGATAGTACCCAGCAAGATGACTTTAAGAAAATACCAGGTAGTCCGATTGCGTATTGGGTGAGTGAAAATTTTCTATCCACTTTTGGTGACCACAATAGCGTTCATGATGTTGCTTCTCTGAGAGCTGGTATGTCAACAGGAGATAACACTATATTTCAAAGGCTTTGGTGTGAAATAGACTTGGTAAAAATACAATTTGATTGTGTTAGCGGTGAGCCTGTTAAGGGTAATGTTAAATGGTTTCCATGTAATAGTGGTGGGCAATTTAGAAAATGGTATGGAAACAATGACGTTGTGGTTGACTGGGAAAATAACGGACAAAGAATAAAAAAACATAGAAGTTCAGCTGTTAGAAATGTTACTTGTTATTTTAAAAGTGGATTAACATATTCAAAAATAAGTTCAGGAAGATTCGCTGTTAGGCAAAAATTAACGGGGTTTTTATTTGATGATACGGGGCGCTCTATTACCGTTGAAGATGACAAAGATACTTTTGGGGTTCTAGGGTTACTATGCTCCGAAGTAGCACATCAATATCTATCAGTTTTGGCTCCATCTCTGAGTTTTACCAGTACAGAAATTGGAAGTATTCCATTTTTAAAAAATATACCAGAAACTATTTATAAGAATAGTAAAATTGCTGTGGAGTTATCTAAATTTGATTGGGACAGCTACGAAACCTCATGGGACTACAAAACAAACCCCTTAGTGCAAACCTCGTTCCCACGCTCCTGCGTGGGAATGCAGACCGAGCATGATAAAAGTACCGTATGCATTCCCACCGAGGACGGTGGGAACGAGAGTGCCGTAGGTTGGGTTAGCGATAGCGCAACCCAATACATCGAAGCCGAAAATGTCGGGTTACGCGATAAAGCCGCTAACCCAACCTACGCTTTATCGGATATTTACGCGGCATGGCAAAGCCACAACCGCGCAACCATCCTCGAAATGCAAGGTCTAGAACAAGAAAACAACCGCTTGTTTATTGATGCCTACGGCTTGCAAGACGAACTCACCCCCGATGTACCGCTAGAACAAATCACTTTAATAGTAAATCCTAAATACCGTTATGGCGGCAAATTATCTGATGAAATCTTAGAAAACCGCTTTCAATCCGATACCCTCGCAGAATTAATCAGCTATGCCATCGGTTGCATGATGGGACGGTATTCCCTAGACCAACAAGGCTTAGTTTATGCCCATGCAGGCAATCAAGGTTTTAGTGAATTAGTGCAACAAGGTGCATACCAAATCTTCCCCGCTGATAAAGATGGCATTATCCCACTTACCGATCAAGCATGGTTTGCAGATGATGCGACCCATCGTTTACGTGAATTTGTGCGTGTGGTATGGGGTGAAGAAAATCACCAACAGAATTTAGATTTTATAGCAGAAAGCCTATGCCTATACGCCATCAAAGCTAAAAACAGTGAATCCAGCCTAGACACTATCCGCCGTTATCTCGCTACTCAATTCTATAAAGACCACCTAAAAACCTACAAGAAACGCCCCATCTATTGGTTATTCAGCTCAGGTAAACAAAAAGCCTTTGAATGTTTAGTCTATCTACACCGCTACAATGAAAGCACTTTATCCCGAATGCGAACTGAGTATGTCACACCGTTATTAGGTAAATACGAGGCTTCCGCGATGGTGTTACAAAAACAAATGCAAGATGCCAGCACCACGGCTGAAAGTAATCGTTTTAAAAAATCCCTCACTGCTTTAGAGAAAAAACAAACCGAACTCAGCGAATTTGACGATAAATTAAAACACTACGCCGATATGCGTATCAGCTTAGATTTAGATGATGGCGTAAAAGTCAATTATGGCAAGTTTGGGGATTTGCTGGCGGATGTTAAGGCCATTACAGGGAAGAAATAATGGGTATAATTATATAAAAATAGTGTGTAATGCTTAGGATTGAATATGCTTGATTCATTAGAAATAAAAAACTTTCGCTCTCTGGAAGATTTTCAGGTTAAAAAGTTAGGCCGTGTTAATTTAATTGTCGGCAAAAATAATTCGGGTAAAAGTTCGGTGCTTGAAGCATTAAGGATTTATGCTGGCAATGC
>Ga0256840_1001569_pt1 | contig 21208 bp, 16 predicted proteins | sample 355202metaG_FD_185969 | JGI IMG/M metagenome (GOLD analysis project Ga0256840, IMG submission 185969) | Hydrothermal vent microbial communities from Mid Atlantic Ridge, Atlantic Ocean - 355-202 | ecosystem: Environmental > Aquatic > Marine > Hydrothermal vents | place: Atlantic Ocean: Mid...
CAGACAAACCTTTGAAAATCAAGTCAGGATAACGGTGAACAATCAAAAACAAGCTGTCCCTAGCAGCTCGATCGAGCTGAAAACAGGTTCTAGGGAATACTTTTCAACACCTTTACTGGGTATCGGCGAGGGCACCTATGCCAGAATCTCTGTCACCGATACCGGTCCCGGCATGGACAGCAGTGTCCTTACGCGCATCTTCGACCCCTTTTTCACCACCAGGAAGCGGGAAAAGGGCAGTGGTCTCGGCCTGGCCTCGGCCTACGGGATCGTCAAGAACCATGGCGGCACCATCGATGTCCGCAGTACAGCCGGTGCAGGATCCTGCTTTGTCATCTATCTCCCCGCCTCATCGACCGGACCGGGAGAGAAGGAGGATCCGGTTGCCGCCTGTTTCCAGGAGGGTAACGGCACCATCCTCCTGGTGGATGACGAGGAGATGATCCTCGGTATCGCTGAAACCCTGCTCACCCGAGCCGGCTACACCGTATTACGTGCCGGTTCCGGGGACGAGGCCCTGACCATGTTCCGGCAGCATGGGGACAGGATCGACCTGGTGGTCCTGGACCTGATCATGCCCGATCTTCATGGCCGGGAGGTTTTCGATGCCATCCGGGCAATGAACCCGAAGGCACGGATCCTCCTCTCCAGCGGCTACAGCGTCGAGAGCCATGCCGCCGAGATCCTGGAGCAGGGCGGGGACGGCTTGCTTCAAAAACCCTTTACCAGTGCCGAACTCCTGAGAACCATCCGGCAAGTCATCAACAGAGCCCCATGATCCGTTCCCGTCTGCCCCTGCTCCGCGTCATCCTGGTCCCCTACCTGGTGCTGCTGCTCCTGTTCGGCATCGTTGCCGGCGCCGGTTCGGCCTGGCTCTACTTCAAGGCCCGCCAGGCGCAGTCGCAGCTCCTGATTCACGGCCTCCTCGGCTCCGTGACCCCGCTGGTGGAACGGCTCTCCCGGAGCAACGCCTCGACCCTGGTGCAGGACAATGACTCCTGGCTGCACCGCGAGCTGGAGAAGATCTTCCAGCGGATGCCGGACCTGGAAAACGTCAGTGTCCGCTCAGACGGTCAGGGCTTTCGCAAGTACCATGACCGCGACCGCACCCTGGTGACCGAAAAACTCGGGCCGGCCACGGAGAGCCGGCAAAGGGACCTGGGCAGCGCCACCGCGGCCCGGCGGCTCTATTCCGAGTCCGCGCCCCTGCTGCGGATCGAGTTCATGGTCAATGGCAGGGATGACCGGCCGGTGCGCCTGGAGTTCGGTTTCAACCGGGCCACCCTCCGCGACGCGGTGAGCCGGGCCCTGGCCATCCTCCTGCAGGCGATCACCTTCTTTCTCGCCGTCTCCCTGCTCTGCCTGGTTATCGCATTTGGCGTCACCCTGTGGGCCGCCGGGCGGGTACGCTGGCTGGAGGCCCATGTGCAGGAACTCTACCGCCATGCCTCGGCCGCCGAGCTGATGGCCGGCCTGGTCCATGATCTGCGCAATCCCCTGGCCAGTTTCCGGGCCAACCTGGCCTCCCTGCGCATCACGCCCGAGGAGAGCGAGGAGATCCTCTCCGAAATCGACCAGGACCTGGTGCGCCTGGATGCCAAGCTGGGCTCCATGCTCGACCTGACCCGGAAACGGGACGAGGAGGTGCGGCCTGTGGAGTGCATGGACCTGCTTGAGAGCGTGGCCAGGCTCGCCGGGCCGCGTCTGGACGACCGCGACCTGCGGCTCGAGCTCCGCTGCCGGACCCGGGGCCCCATCACCCTGATGGCGGACGCCATGCGCGATGCTCTGCTCAACCTGGTCATCAACAGCGCCGAAAGCGGCCAGCAGGATGGCTCCATCATCCTGGAGGCCCGCCAGGAGGACGGCCGGCTGCTCTTCGAGGTCCGTGACCGGGGCAGCGGCCTGCCGGCGGGAACCGATCTCTTTGCCCCGTTCGTGACCACCAAGGCCACGGGCCACGGCCTCGGCCTGGCCATCAGCCGTCGCACCGTGGAGGCCCACGGCGGCACCATCCGGGCCCGGAACAGGCCTGACGGCGGCGCCGTCTTCACCATCACCATTCCCCAGCCTCCCTGCGGAGAGATCTCGTGAGCAGCCGTGACGACCTGCCCGATCTTGCCGGACTGCGGCTCCTGGTCCTGGACGATGACCCGGCCATCCAGCGCAGTCTCGGCCGGGCCCTGCGGGGCCTGGGCGGCGAGGTCATCACCGCCGGCAGCCTGCGCGAGGCCCGCCTCAGGCTCGAGGAGGCCACCCTGGACGTGGTGCTGGCCGATCTCAGGCTGCGGGACGGCACCGGCCTGGACCTGCTGCCCGAGTTCCAGCAGCGCCATCCCGACGGCATCTTCTACCTGATCACCGGCCACGGTTCGGTGGACAACGCGGTCACCGCGCTCAAACACGGCGTGCGCGACTACCTGCAGAAACCGGTGGACCCCATCGACCTGGCCCGCCGCCTGCAGCGCGACACGGCCGGTCGGCAGGGCTCGATCCTGGAGACCCGGCTTGACCCCTATCTCCTGTTCCGCGATCCGGTCATGACCGCGGCCCTGGCCGACATTCCCCGTTTCGCCGCCCTGGACGAACCTGTACTCATCCAGGGTGAGACCGGCACCGGCAAGGAGCTGGTGGCCATGGCCGTGCACAGTCTCAGCCCCCGCTCCGGGGCGCCCTTTGTCGCGGTCAACTGTGGCGCCATTCCCGAGACCATGCTGGAGAGCGAGCTGTTCGGCCATGAACGCGGCGCCTTCACCGGGGCCTCGGCCCTGCACCGCGGCCGGTTCGAGCAGGCCTCTGGGGGCACTCTCTTCCTGGACGAGATAGGCGAGATGCCGCTCCAGTTCCAGGTCCGGTTGCTGCGGGTGCTGGAGGAAGGGACGATCCAGCGTATCGGCGGCGAGCGTCCGGTCCGCGTCGACGTACGGATCGTTGCCGCCACCCACCGGGACCTGCACGAGGAGATCACGGCCGGTCTTTTCCGGCAGGACCTCTTCTACCGCCTGGACGTGCTCCAGGTCCGACTGCCGCCGCTCAGAGATCGGCGCCAGGACATCGTCCTGCTGGCCACCCACTTTCTCCACCACACCCTGGAGGAGATGGGCCGGGAACAGACCCGGGTCTTTGCGCCTGAATCCGAGAAGCTGCTCGAATCCTGCTCCTGGCCCGGCAATGTCCGCCAGCTCCGCAATACCATGACCCGGCTGGCGGTCAACCTTCCCGACGACATGCAGGAGATTGCGCCGGAGTTTCTGCAACGCTTCCTGCCGCTTCACGATGCGGGCTGCGACAATACCCCCGGCCAGGGGATCTGGATTCCGGCCACCGCCACCCTGGCCGAGGCCGAACAGATGCTCATCGACGCCGCCCTCAAGCGGACCGGCTTCAACCGCAAGGCCGCGGCCCGCCAGCTCGGCATCGGTGAACGGACCCTGCGCCGCAGGCTGAACGAAAAGTAACAGCGCCACGGCCATTCTGGCCGCTCCCTGCCCGCCCCAGGCGGCCATAATGACCGCCCCCACTGTTGTCCCGTTTCTCCGGAAATCCGACACCATCCTGTATTTGCACAAAAAATTCTTCTGGCACCTCCTTTGCTTTATCCCCTGGCAACAGGCAAAAATTTCCATCTCTACCATCATCACCACTGGGAGGTCCACGATGAAGAAAACAGCCACACCGGCACGCATCAACCGGGTCCTGATCTGTCTGCTGGCAGGCGGAGCCCTTCTCCTCTGCGGCCCGGCCCTGGCCGCGGAAAAGAGCACCACTGCAGCCAAACCACGGACCACTGTGGAAAAAGAGGTCAAGGCCAGCTCAGGGAAGGAGGCGATCAGGAAACGGGAGACCATTGTCAAGGAGGCCGTTGCCGCACTGGAACAGACCAGGAAGGCCATGGAGGCCATTGACAAAAAGAACAAGAAAGAGGCCCTGGACGCCCTGGCCCTGGTTACCGGCAAACTGGAGATCGTCCTGGCCCGGGAACCCGACCTGGCCAACGCACCCATCGATGTCCGCGTGGAGCACTATGACCTCTATGCCACTGTCGACGCTATCAAGGATGCGGTCAGGCACGCCAGGGACCTGCTCGGCGACGGCGAGGTCCAGCAGGCGCGCGCCATCCTGTCCGGCCTGGCCTCGGAGATCGACATTGTCGTCACCTCGCTGCCCCTGGCCAGCTATGCCGAGGGCATCAAGGGTGTGGCCAGGCTCGTCGGGGAGGAGAAGTACAAGGAGGCATCGGTGGCCCTGGACGAACTGCTCTCCACCCTGGTCGTCACCCGGCACATCATCCCCCTGCCCATCCTCCGGGCCGAGGAGCTGCTGAAAAAGGCTGACAAGCTGGCTGCGACCGAGAACAGGACCGGGAAGCAGAACAAGGAGCTGGATACCCTGCTGAACAATGCCCGCGACCAGATCAGGATGGCCGAGGCCCTGGGCTATGGCGACAAGAAGGAGTACAAGACCTTCTACCGCCAGATCAAGGAGATCAAGAAAAAAACCCGGGGCGGCGGCTTCGGCAAGGGATTCATCGATGATCTGAAAAAATCCCTGCACGAGTTCAAGGCAAAGATCTTCTCCCGCAAAGAGGGGGAAAAGAAATAATCTCAGCGTCACCACCGGACCGGGCCGGGAGCATGGTTTCCGGCCCGGCCGGGGAGAGGCGTGCGTCCCGCCGCCTCCGGACAACACCAAGAGGAGAGATGAACGATGAGTACACAGCTCAATGACAACAGCGGCCTCCAGGCCCGGATCGTGGTGGTCGACCTGGAAGAACTGCCCCGCAGGTGGGGCTGGCTGCTGGCCCTGGGCATCCTGATGCTCGTTGCCGGCAGCATCGGCCTCTACATGACCGTAGCCGTCACCCTGGTCACGGTCCTGTTCTATGGCGCCCTGATCATGGCAGGCGGAATCCTGACCCTGATCCAGTCTGTCCGCGACCGGGAGGAGAAATGGCACGGCCGACTGGGCCATGTCCTGCTGGCCCTGCTCTACCTGCTGGCCGGTGTCTTTATCATGATCAATCCGGTGGCCGCCTCCGCCGCCCTGACCCTGATCCTGGGCGCCCTCTTCATGGCCATGGGCATCCTGCGCATGACCTACGGGTTCCGCTGCCGGAAAAAGGGCTGGAAATGGCTGGCACCGGTGCTGATCGGCCTGGTGGACGTGATCTTCGCCCTGGTCATCGCCTTTTCCTGGCCCGTCTCGGGCCTGTGGGTCATCGGTCTGTTTGTCTCCATTGAACTGCTGATGAACGGCTGGCTGCTGACCTTCACCGCCCTTGCCGCCCGCCGGTTGGCCAGGGAACAGGAAAAAGAGTGAGGGGAAACAGCGAGAAGCGAGATCAGGCTTTAAAATTTCATGGAGGTTGACTATGGTAATGGGCACGAAACAATTACAGAAACTGTTCCGCAGTGCAGCGGACCTGGACGTGGACAAGAGCGACATCAAGCGGCTGGGCGACTTCATCGGCGAACGGTTGCGCGACCTGCTGGTCCTGGGCCAGGTGAGTGCCAGCGTCAACGGCCGGGACATCATCGATTACCATGACGTCCCCATCACCGCCGGCCTCCAGCGGGCCATCCGCGAGTTCAGGGAACTTGACGAGGAACTCTCCCTGTCGACGATCCTCGAGCAACTGGCCACCCTGCCGCCCCTGAAGATGGGGGTCTCCGACATGCTGGAGCAGAAACTGCCCGAGCTGGTGGGCGGCATCACCGTCAGCCTGGCCCGGGTCTTCAGGACCGTGAACCCGGAGGTGAAAAACCCGGGCGGCCGGGAGTGGGAGCAGGTGGAGGAGATCTACCGGATCCTGCTCTGAGCGACCGGCCGCCGGTCGAACCGGCGAAAGCGAGGAGCAGGTGAACGAAGCAACGGCAAAGGATACCATGGCCGGTCCCGATCCGGACGACCGGCCCCAGGTGGCCATCGGTTTTGTGGTCGATGCGGCGGAAAACAGCGAGATCCAACGCCGCCTGCAGTGGCTGCAGGAGGTCATCCGGCGGGACCTGGAAAAGGATTTTCCCGAGTTCTCATGGAATTTCCGTCTCATCCTCCGCCGCGACTTCCCCGGCGACCGGCCTCTGGATCCACTGGTCCTGCTGGAGTTCGGTTCCGAGCTCAAGATCGAGTACCGGCTGGACTTCCTCCTCGTCCTCACCTCCATGCCGCTGATGGCCCGGTTCGACCAGACCGTGAACGGCGTGCCCTCCAACATGCTGGAGACCGGTGTGGTCTCCATGGCCCGGCCCCTGGAAAACCTGGAGCCGGAGCGGGTGGACCGGGCCATTCTCGCCCTCTGCCGCCACATCCTCGGCCATCTCTGGGGCCTGGACCATGACGAGGACTCGGTCATGCGGCCGCGGGAATTCTGGAACGGCGATGAACCGCTTGACTGGAGCCCGGAGGAGAAACGACAGATCCGCCACTACCTGCAGGACATCGCTGACCCGCGCCTGGAGGAGACCACCCAGGCCGCCTCCACGGCCTGGCGTTTTTACGCCCTGCTCCTGCGACGGGAGGGCCTGTCACTGGCCCGCGACATCGTCCTGTTCCGTTCCTGGCGGATGATGCTCCATCTTGGCCGGTTCACCGCCGCCACCGCTGTCTCCATCATCTTTCTCTTCCTCAGCGCCGAGGCCTGGGAACTGGGTGCAGCCATCCGATCCTCCTGGCTGGATCTCATCCTGGTGGCGGTCCTGTTCATGGCGACCCTGTCCATCTATTTCGGGCAGAACCTGCAGGAGGTAGGCCGCGCCGACCGGATGATGGAACAGGCAGCCCGCTCCCGGATCGTCCTGTTCGGCACCCTGCTGGTGGGCATGGCATCATTCTGGATCAACCTCTTTCTCATCTCCCTGGGCATCATCGCCATCCTGCCCGAGCAGGTGCTGGCAGGCTGGGCCGGCCTGGGCGGCCAGTCCCTGCCCATGGTCCATTTCTCCAAGCTCATGGCCACCTTCGGCATCCTGGCCTCCTCCCTGGGCGGCAACCTGGAGGAGGAACATGATCTCAAGGCGGTCCTCATCTACACCGAAGAGACATGACCCATGCGCAGGCGGGTTTTCGAGCTTCTGAACAACCGTTCCGGCGCCCTCCACTGTCGCAGGGAATGCCGCATCTTCATGGTGGTGCTCATCTTTGCCAGTTCCATGGCCCTGGTCCTGACCACGGAACCCGGGGTGTCGGCGCACTTCCGGCTGCCGTTGTTCGCCATTGAGGCACTGGCCAGCCTGATCTTCATGACCGAATACCTGCTTCGGACCTGGAGCTGTCCGGAATGTTCTTCCAGCGGCTCGCCATGGAGCTGCCGCCTCCGCTACCTGCGCTCCTTCATGGGTATCGTTGACCTGCTTTCCTTTCTTCCTTTCCTCCTTATCCTCTCCGGGGTTGGCCAGTCCCCTGGCCTGATGCTGCTGCAGCTCATGCGGCTGCTCAAGCTGACCCGCTATTCGCCCGCCTTCGACCTGCTGGCCGATGTCCTGCGCGACGAGGCCGAATCACTGCTGGTCTCGGTGATGCTGATGTTTGTCATCTTCATCTTTGCCTCGGTGGGCATCTACATCTTCGAGCACAAGATGCAGCCCCAAGCCTTTGGCTCCATTCCCCAGGCCATGTGGTGGGCCATTGTCACCCTGACCACGGTGGGGTATGGCGATGTGACCCCGGTCACGGTCCAGGGCAAGATCTTCGCCACCCTGATCACCGTGATCGGCGTCGGCCTGGTCTCCCTGCCCGCCGGTATCATCGCCTCGGGCTTCACCGAGCAGTTGCGCATGCGGCGGGAACGCTTCCAGTCCGAGGTGGAAGAACTGATGCGGGAAGATGGTGAACTGAGCCGCGAGGACATCAGCCACCTGGAACAGGACCGGCAGGAACTGGGCATCAACCGGGACAAGGCCAACCTGATCATCAGCCAGGTGCAACGGGAACAGCAGCTGTCACGCAAACGACAAGACGGATAACAGCGCCACAATGCGCAAAAACAGGCAAAAAACCATGCAGGAAACGGAAAAAACAAAAAAACTTGCCGCCATATATGACGGCTACGAACAGCTCATTTCACTGGGCCTGACCGGACTGATTGCCCTCATCATCCTGATCGCCTTCATCCGTCTGGCCTTCGAGGTCTACGCTCTCGTGCTGACGGGCATGCTCAATCCCCTGGACCATGCCGTCTTCCGGGAGATCTTCGGCATGATCATGACCCTGCTCATCGCCATGGAGTTCAAACACTCCATTATCAAGGTGCTGGAGCGTAAGGACCACATCGTCCAGGTGCGCACCGTGCTCCTGATCGCCCTGCTTGCCCTGGCCAGGAAATTCATCATCCTGGACGTCAAGACCATCGGTGCCGGGAACCTGGCAGCACTTGCCCTCTGCATCCTCGTACTGGGGATCGCCTTCCGCCTGGTCCGGACCAGGGAAAAGGAGACCGCTACCCGGTGAGAACTACAGGCCCGGTTTTCACCAAGGCTGCAGTAACTGATCACGAGCCATACAAGGTGACGATCTTTCAACCTCGTTTTTGCAAGCGGTCTATCCGACCCGGGCCAGGGCCTGTTCCAGATCGGCAAGGATATCGTCGATGTGCTCGATACCGACGGAGAGCCGGACCATGGACTCGGACAGGCCGGCCCCGGCAAGCTGCTCACCGCTGAGCTGGGAGTGGGTGGTGGAGGCCGGATGGATGGCCAGTGACTTGGCATCGCCCACATTGGCCAGATGGGAGAAGAGTTCCAGCGACTCGATGAACTTCTGACCCGCGGCCCGCCCTCCCCTGACCCCGAAGGCCACCATACCGCCATACCCGTTTTTCAGGTATCTTTTTGCCGGTGTATCATCGGCGGCAAGCCCCGGGTAGGCGACCCACTCCACTGCCTCGTGCCCGTCCAGGTACCTGGCCACGGCCATGGCGTTGGCGCAGTGGCGTTCCATACGCAGGGCCAGGGTTTCCAGCCCCTGGAGGAAGAACCAGCAGTTGTCGGGCGTGATGCAGGCGCCGAGGTTGCGCAGGGGCACCAGCCGCATGCGCAGGGCAAAGGCCACCGGGTTGAGGTCCCCCAGGTCACGGGCATAGCGCAGACCGTGATAGCTGGGATCGGGCTGATTGTAGAGGCTGAACCTGGGGTCGGTCCAGTCGAAACGGCCGGAATCGACCACTATACCACCCAGGGCGACGCCATGGCCGCCTATCCACTTGGTCAGGGAATGAACCACGATGTCGGCGCCATGGTCCAGGGGCCGGAACAGGCAGGGCGGGGTGAAGGTGGAGTCCACCACCAGCGGCAGATGGTGGCTGCGGGCAATGGCGCTCACCGCCTCGATATCGGTCATCTCCAGGCCGGGGTTGCCGATGGTTTCGCAGTAGAGCATCCTGGTCCGTCCGGTAATCGCCTTTTCGAAGTTGGCCGGATCGCGGGGATCCACCAGCCTGACTCTGATACCGAGCTGCGGCAGGATGGTATCGAACTGGGTATAGGTCCCGCCGTAGAGGTTGTTGGCCGCAACCACCTCATCGCCCTGGTCGCAGATATTGATCACCGTGTAGAAGATGGCCGATGTGCCGGAGGCCAGCGCCAGGGCCGCGGCACCGCCCTCCAGGGCCGCCAGCCGCTGTTCGAGCACGTCCTGGGTGGGGTTCATCAGCCGGGTATAGATATTGCCCAGTTCCTTGAGACTGAACAGGTTGGCGGCATGCTCGGCATCCCGGAACAGGTAGGAGGTGGTCCGGTAGATGGGGACCCCGCGGGACAGGGTCTCCTGGTCCACGGTGTGCCCCGCATGCAGGGCCAGGGTCTCGAAACGGTGTGCAGGCATTTTCTTTTCTCCTTCGGGTATTCAATGCAGTATCGACCGCGAACCGGCCGCCGGATGTCACCACAGTGTAGCACCAACCAGATAAAAGAAAAAGAGAAGAACTGCAACTGAAAACATTCCGGGGCAGTAAAAGTTCAGCAGCACGCCATCTGCACGCGCCCGTGGCTGGCTGCGCCGGTCGGACATCGTCCTGATCATGGACGCGAGGGGCGTTGAAATCGACCTGTCGACAAGAGGTGGCGGGTATGCTATCGTGACGCGAGCTGCCGTCCCCCTTACTGTGTCGCACCACCGGCCCACTGCGGAGAATCCCGACCCATGTTTCCCCTGCACGATGAAAATCCCACCGTCAGACCACCGGTGGCCACGGTGGTTATCATCCTGCTCTGCGTTGGGGCCTGGATCTTTCTCCAGGGCCTGGGCAGTCCGCAGGCCCTGGCACGGTCACTCTGTTCGTTTGGCCTCATACCAGCCAGGGTCCTCGGCCTGGCGCCACCGGGCACCGAGGTCCGGGTGGGTCAGGGCCTCTATTGCGTGATCCATGGCCAGGGCGGCCTCTACACTATCCTCACCCACATGTTCATGCACGGCGGCTGGTTTCACCTCATCGGCAACATGTGGTTTCTCTGGGTCTTTGGCGACAACGTGGAAGACGCCATGGGACCGGGCCGGTTCCTGGTCTTCTACCTGCTCTGCGGTCTGGTGGCGGCCGCGGCCCAGACCCTGACCGGTCCGTCCTCGGTCCTGCCCATGGTGGGAGCGTCCGGGGCCATCGGCGGAGTCATGGGCGGTTATGCCCGCCTCTATCCCCGCACCCGGGTCCATACCCTGATCTTTCTGGGCTTCTTTGTCACCACCATCGAGGTGCCGGCCATCTTCATGCTCGGTTACTGGTTTCTGCTTCAGCTCCTCGGCGGCCTGCCGGCCCTGTCCGCCGCCGGCGGCGGCGTGGCCTTCTGGGCCCATATCGGAGGCTTTCTGGCCGGCCTGCTGCTGGTGAGCTTCTTTGTCCGTCCTGAATACTACCAGCCACGGATCAGGCGTCCCCTGCCCTGATCCGTGATCGTACGGCGTACATTCTCTGCCGATCAGGCGCAGCCGCCCGCAATATCCAGCAACATCTCCCGATCGGGCCAGTCATGGATACCACCGGTCAGGATAACAATCTTGTCTCCGGGAATGCCCTGCTCCACCAGAAAGACAAAGGCCCGTCTGGCGCTGGCCTTGCCCCTGGGCCCGATGATGACCACCATGTTACCCGTCTTCCTGAACATCTCCACCACGGCGGCAAGCTTGCTGCGGTCGGCGTCTGACTTGACCGGATAGGCAGTGGTGCCGATGGCGCCATAGAAATGATGCTTCCTGTAATCGGGGAGTTTCTGGATATCCGCCAGGATCAAGGGCCTCTTTTCCGCCAGCCACTGCTTGAACTGTGTCGCATCCACATAATTCAGGTCGGCGGCGCCAACGATGGTGGCGCTCCACAGTGCGATCCCCATGACGATTGCGGCAATCCATCCTTTCATTCTGTTTCCTCCCGGGAAAAATTTCAGGCCATTTTCAATAGGTGATCCAACAGGGGCCAAGGTGAGCGGGACGGAAGTCTGACCCGCGATCATGCAGCCGGTTCAGTTCCGCCCTCTCCCACAAAGTATACGCCGCCACCGACCGAAAATGCAAATCCGACAACGGCCATTTTTTGCTTTCCCATAACGGGCAGACCATCAAAAAACCCTGTCCCCCAATGGTTACAGAGAGTTAACAGCCAGACAACACATACACACAGTGGTACACCATCCAAGTGTTTCCGGCAAGCCCCTGTCCGAAGTTCCAGGGAAAATCAGCGAAAATCCCATTTTTTTCGTCTCTCTGCTCCCTGTTCATGGTATAAATTATCAGGTCCGATGGGACAGATACTCCTTGTCAGGGCTATCTGTCAGCCACTTCACGTTACAGGAACCGGAAACCATGGCAGAGAAGAAGACAAAAAAGAAAAAGAACAACGGAGATTCCTGTCCGATCAAGATCAAGCTGCTGGAGGGGACGGCCCTCAAGAACAAGGACAAGAAGGAATCACCGAAACGGTGTGCGGTGTGGATCAAGACCTCGCACCTGGAATACGAGGTCGAGCTGAAGAAACTGCAGATCGAGCTGATGAAGCTGCAGAAACACATGAAGGCCACGGGCATGCGCATCCTGGCCATCTTCGAGGGCCGGGACGCCGCCGGCAAGGGCGGGACCATCAAACGGATCACCGCCTTTCTCAATCCCCGCAATACCAGGGTCGTTGCCCTGTCAGCACCCAGCGATACCGAGCGGACCCAGTGGTACTTCCAGCGCTACACGCCGCACCTGCCGGCGGCCGGGGAGCTGGTGCTCTTTGACCGTTCCTGGTACAACCGGGCCATGGTGGAACCGGTGATGGGCTTCTGCACCGACGAACAGCACAAGAGGTTTCTCAAGGACGTGCCGCTCTTCGAGGAGATGCTGGTCAAGGATGGCATCAAGCTGTTCAAGTTCTACTTCTCGGTTTCCAAGGAGGAGCAGGCGCGCCGCTTCGAGGCGCGCAAGACCGACCCGCTCAAGCAGTACAAGCTCTCGCCGGTGGACAACCTGGCCCAGAAATACTGGGACAAGTACAGTGTCAAGAAATTCCAGATGCTCAACGAGTCCAACCGTACCCTCACGCCCTGGACCATTATCCGCTCCGACGTCAAGAAAAAGGCGCGCATCAACTGCATCAAGCACATCCTGAGCAACGTCGAGTATGAGGGTAAACTGCCGCCCGAGGAGCTGGCACCGGATCCCGAGATCGTCATCTCAGGTATCGACGAGATCCGGCACATGGAGAAACACCTCTTCCAGCCAGAAGAACTGCGCGGCTAGCCGCCGTCCGCACCCGTTATTGCCCTGCCGGCCTCAACAGGGCCAGGTCATCGCCACCCTTCCTGGCCGTGGTCAACAGAATACTGTCACCGTCCGGGCTCCAGCGGGGATAGATGTCGAACCCGCCGCCGGTCAGCCGGCCGAGCCGATCCTGCTCCAGGTCGTAGCGCCAGAGGGAGGCGTGGCCGGACCGGTCCCAGGCCCAGAAGGCCACCTGCCGGCCGTCCGGCGAAAACACCGGCCCCCGGTCGCCCAGGGTTAGGCCCCGGGAGAGCACTCTCGTATCCACGGCCCTGGCCTGCTCTCCCTCGAGGACGATGTCGGAGACCATGGCCGCATAGGTGACGCGGTCACCACCGGAGGCGTCGCTGATGATCTCGGCCGTGTAGGCGATCCTGCGGCCGTCCGGGCTCCAGTCGCTCATCTGCACGGACTCGGGACCGTCCCACCGGAAGATCCGTGGCTGTTCAAAGCCATCGGCAAAGGTCATGAAATACTCCTGGGTCAGGGGATATTTCCCCTGTGGCGCCACCTTGAAGGCCAGGGCCCTGCCATCCGGCCGCCAGATGGGATTGGTCTCCATCCGGCGGTCGCGGGTCAGGCGCCGGCGGGCGCCGCTGTCGGCATCCACCAGCCATATATCCCAGTTGCCGCCGGTCTGCGCGGCATAGGCAATATGGTGCCCGTCCGGGTGGAACACCGGCCGGGCCAGCATCCCGCTGCTGCGGACCAACACCCTCCTGCCTGTATTTTTCCCGCTTCCGTCCACATTCACCAGCTCAATGGCACAGGTGCCGCCGGCCCGGTCCCCTGAGAGGAAGACGATCCGGGAACCGTCCGGGCTCCATTGGGGCCAGGCTGCCGTGCTTGGGCCTGAGGTAAGCTGACGCGGCCGGCCGCCGGACGGGGTCGTCAGCCAGAGCTGGTCGCCCTCGCGCCGGTTTGAGACAAAAACGATCCTCCCGCCGTCCGGGCTCCACCTGCCATCCAGGTCGCGTGCCGGATCCAGGGTCAACGCGGTCATGTCCGCCGGCAGGGGTGTGCCGGTGGTGGCAGGGACAATGGCCTGCACCCCGGGGTCCTCCCCGGCAGCGTCCGGGTAGGCAATGCGGTGGCAGTTGGCGCAGAGCGGGTTGCCGGCCGCGGGAATGATCATCCTGGTGGGCAGGGTGAGGCGGCGGGGAAAGGGGAAATAGACACCGGCCACATCCAGGGAATACCTGCTCCTGTGGATCACCCCCTGCCAGTCCACCTCGTACCTGTGGCCATCCGGCCCGGGCAGCCCCCGGCCGAACAGCTCCCGCGCGGGCAGGCCCGCCGCATCTCCGCCCTGTCCGGACGTAGCCGATGTTTCGGCAGAACGTTCGTCCCGCAGCCCCAGGCCGAACCGATGGCCGAAGGAATCCACCACCGTCGGCCGGCTGACCCCGGTGGGACGGTCCTGCTCCACCTCCCTGAGCATGCCGGCAACCGGTTGCACGTTGACATCCCGGCCATGGACGTAGTCCTGGTCAAGGACTATGGTCCGATAGGCCTTGTTCAGCAGCATGGCCTGCTCCGGCGATACCCGGAACAATACCATGACATCGTCGTGGAGCCTGTCCAGGAGATCCGGGCGGATGACACCGGCCGGTGTAAAAAACCTCTGCCGCAGCCAGGTGTTGGCATGGAAATCGTCACCTGCGCGATTGTACATCAGGTAATAGCTGTACTCGTAATAGACGCCCGCACCGCGGATCTGCACCCTGGGCTCGTGCAGGCCTTCTCCCTCGCCGGCCTGCCAGTGGTACCAGCCGCCCCGGGGATGGCCACTGTCCAGCTTGCGGGCAAAGGCATAGGTCGCATCGGTGGTGGCACCGGTTCCGCCGTGACAGCCGATGCAGTAGACAGTCTCCTCAAAACTCTGCGGCCGCAGGTCGCCGTCCCGGTCCTCGATGAAGCCCTGCAGCAGCCAGCCGGTACCGTTATAGACGCCATGCTCCGGATCACCGACGGGCTGGCGAATGCGATCGGGAAAGTCATCTCTCTCCTTGACCTCGGCCAGGGCTGCCTCTTCCAGATCGGCATAGCTTCGCCAGGTGCATTTTCTCATGTAGCGCAGCTCTTTCAGCCGCGCACTCAGGGCAGGCCTCCCGCTTGCGTCGGGATCGAGGTAACGTACCGAATGCAGGAACTCGGTACCCTCGGGGAAGAGACCCGCTGCCAGGTGCAGGCTCCCCTCTTGCTGCAGGCGCCGGGCCTTGCCCACGTAGGACATGTCCCTGCCCTCCAGGGGCGCCCAGTCGTAGACAATTCGGTCCGCCCGGCCCAGCCGGCCGTTCCGGTCCAGGTCGACCCCGAACCGCTCTTCGTCCACCGGCGCGATGACCACGTCGCGTCTCTTGATCAGGGCCTCGACAATGGCCAGGTTGATCCGGTAGACATCGACATCGAACCTCCCCCTGTCATCAGAGCGGAAAGGTTCCGCCAGGCGGATGAGCACATCGTCGCCTGAACCGTTGGCCGGCCAGAACATCCCGGGAAAGGGAGAGTAGGCCAGTGCCCGCCAGCCCGTATAGCTCCCCTCCGGGGTACGGTCAAACCCCTGGTCGTCGAAATGAAAAAAGCAATCGGGGATGTACCCGTCCCACCTGCCGTTGCCGTTGAAATCCCAGTCCGGATCCAGATGGGCAAGACGCCGGGCCAGAATGATGGTACCGTCAGGATCGTGGTAATTGTCCTGGCGGATGTACGCCGCCATATCCCGGTCGGCAATGGCACGGATCCGCTGCCGGCGGTCGGCAAACAGGTTGGTCCAGGGATTGATGAGTGCGGGCGCTGGAAACGAGTAGGCGAGCTGAAGGCTCTGGTCATTGACATAGTTGGGTTCCCGGCCTCTGGTGTGACAGACATAACAGGGATTGGTCACACTCCCTCGCTCCGGTTTCCCGCTCTTTGCGTCCGGTTTCCCGGTCTTCGCGTAACACTGGGGCGGGATATAGGCTGTCCGGTTGACAAGGGTCCTGGACTTCAGGTCAACCTGAGCGGCATGGAGCGGCACCGCCGGCAGGATACCGGCACCAATAAAGAGCAGCAGGCTGGGGATCTCTCGTATTCTCATCTGTGCAGGCGGACAATTTGGAGGGAAGACGATGACGCCGCTACGGAAGCGGCGCCACCACCGGGGGGAGAGGATATCAGTCCATGGCCGGCATGGGACCAAGATAACCGGTATAAGCACGGGCCTCGGCCGGATCGCGGAGCTTGTCCTGGTCAGACTCGCCATAGGGATGCTGCACCACGCTCATCAGATAGGCATGCCCACGGATGTCGGGATAGTAATAGACCGAGGTGGTCTCCGAGCCGTAGGGCGTGGTCTCGATCCGGGTCAGGCTGCCGGAATTGATGTCATAGGCCCAGACAGCATCGTCCTGATGCCCGGAACCGGTATCTTCGCCAATGATCAGGGTGTCCCGGCCCCGCATGAAAGTGATGTTGTCCGGATTGGCGATTCCGTTGATATCACAGGTATTGTTGGCATATTTGCTGTCAGGGGCGTAGGTGTGGGGCGTACCGGCGACCACGCCGTACATGTTGACAGCCACATACTCGCTGCCAATGGTGGCATCGGGCCGGATGTCCAGGCCATAGACCACACCGCACTTGTTTTTGGGCAGCCGGATGTGGTTGGGGCCGCCGCGGTCATACTTGCCACCGTCCTCCATACCCTTTGCCACCTCGCTCATGGAGACGTAGAGGACCCGGTGCTCGGGGTCGAAGGTGATGCCCTCTTCCTTGCGCAGCTCGGTGGTGGCGCCCTTCATGGCCGCATAGCGCCGGGCCTCGAGACGGGAGGCGATCCGGTCCATGCCGGGTTTCACCTGCAGGCACTCCAGGCCGGTGGTGGTATGGACGGCGGTGAATCCCGATGCGCAGGTGGCATCCTCCCGTGGTTCCGCCACAGCGAAAAGATCGGAGAACGATACACCGCTTTCGATGGCCTTGCGGATAGTGGCATCATCGGCATGGCCGAGGTTCACCCACTGGAGATCGGCATAACCGCCGTGGGCCGAGTGGACCTGGTTCCACCTGGCGGCATAGAGGGTACCGCTGGACAGGTCCCTGGGGCGATCGGCGACAAACATGAAAAAACCCACATCGGTTCCATCGTCCGAGATGTAGGCGGTCCGTTCATCGGGCATGACATAGGCCAGCTCCACGGCGAGCCGGCCCATTGCATAGTGTTTGCTCACCGATGGAGAGCCGTCCTCCGAGACATCCACCTCCACCGGGTATCCATAGCGATAGGGCTTGAAGACCCTGCGGAAATCCTCCACCGTGGTTCCGGGTGCATAGGGATCCAGACCAAAGTAGCGGGCCATGGGCTTGTCATATTCCTCGATCTCATCCATGGACTTTGCCGCCTCCGTGGCCCGGGCATCGGTGGGGTACTCCTCGCTGCCGAGATGAGTGCCCCAGGGCGTAACCTGGCCGGCACAGGGAACCCAGAGACCGCCGAAGGCGGAAAAATCGATATTGCCGGTCCGTACCGCGCGCAGCTTGCCGCTTGTCTTGTCCTGCTTCAGTTCGGTCAGGTACATGGCCCCGGGCCGGCTCTCGAAATGGGAGACCATGTAGAGTCTGTCACCCCGGGGCAGCAGGGAACTGAAGTCATTGTCCACAGAAATATGCCGTGAACCGTCCCTGTTGCGTACCGGCTCGCCCTTCCGGTCCAGCAGCAGGCCAAAGGTGCCGTCTCCGGCCCTGTCACCACTGCGCAGGATAACGTTGTAGCCGATCCTGTGACGCTTTCCGTCCACCGTGATCTCGGGGCTTGCAACCACCTTGCGTTTCTCCCCATCGGTAACCGGCACCGGCACCCCGGCAAACCGTGGAACCGGCGAAGGCTTCTTTTCGGCCGCCACCGCATGACCGGCCATGCCGGCCATCAGTCCGGCCGCCATCAGCCATGACAGCGAACAGTTCATTGGTTTCTTCATCGTTGGTCCTCCTTTTCTGTGATCGATCTGCAGGCCGTACTGCTGCATCTGTTCCGGAGGTCGAATGTAGCCGCTCCATGTTTGAAAACTGTTCAGGATGCATTAGAAATTCGTAACAGTCCTTCGCAGGCAGCAATTCCGTGCTCAGATACCTCGGCAGGCGGTATCGCCCCAGCCGGTGGTCCACTGCGGCAGAACAGCGGAAAAACGACCTCTGCCCTGCCCGGCCTTCCGCTCCCGGATCCGGGATAGGGCCAGATCAAGCAGCAACCCATTGCCCGTGGTTGTCACCTTCCGGCTGCCGGTGGCAGTTCGAAAGGTGAGCGGACGTCTGTTGCTCGTGGTGAGGCGGGCCAGGGGCTGACTGCCCTGTTCAAGGATGGAGATCGTCTGCTGAACCCGCTTTTTCCTGCCTGCCAGCGCCTCTTTCCCGGCCGGATAGAGATCCAGAACCCGGAGCCCGGTGTCTTCTGTCAGGATCGCCAGTGCCTGCGCAGTCCGACAACTGTCCAGGTCGCCACAGAACAGAACGGCGGCGTATGGCTGTTGCAGGACCGGGTGGGACGACATCGTCCGCAGCAACCGGACCAACCATCTCTCCTCCAGCCTGGAGAGGGCAAGATGAAGGTTGATGACCAGCACTGCATTGCCGTTTTTTCGGACCACTGCAAACTGGGCTGCCCCCTGGCCTCCTTCGCCGCCCGGACGCGGAAAACTGCCGCTGGCCAGCATCCAGGCATCAGACCCGGTGAGTATGGCGACCCCGGTGGCGGTGTCGGTCGTTCTTTCTCCACAGGTGATCTCGTTCTGCCGGGTCGCGCTGTAGGAACAGGTCATTCCCAGTTTTCCCGCCAGGAAGATGGCGGCGTTGTGGTGGCCATCATCGGAAAAAAACATCTCCTGGCAGCAGAGGATATCGATCTCCTCCGCCTTCAGATCATCCACCAGGCCTGCCAGGCGCTGCCGTTGATCCTCTCCGCAGCCACCGATATTGACGGTCGCTATCCGTATCACCGTTCTTCCTCCGTAATAGTTCACCGCTATGGGCAACCACCTAAAAAGACCGACTCTTTTGGTAAAAGTTCAGCAGTGCGTCAGCTGTGCGTGATCGTGGCTGGCCGTCAGGTAAGCGAGCGCAGCGAGACTCCGATAGCCCGCTATGCGGCCAGCCGCGAACGCGTGCAGATGGCGTGCTGCTGAACTTTTACCTTCCTCCTTCACTGGGATTCTCATGGCACCTCAGGCGGCGGGCCGTACCACCTTCGGTTCCAGCAGCTCAAGGGAGATACTGCTGCTTCCCGCAGCTGAATGCTCGCTGCTCCCGCACAGCGCCTCCCGCAGGACCCTGCCCCGCCAGTCGGGATGCGGGGGAACATCGAGGATCTCTGCCATGGTGGGCGCCATATCCAGCAGGCTCAGACCGTTCCTGATCTCCAGGCCACGGACAATGCCGCGACCGTTGAGAATCAGCATGATCTTGTTCTGCAGATGGGCCAGCCTTCTGCTGCCGGGCCCTCCGAGAATCAGCAGGACATACTCATCCTGCAGTCCGACCACCCGTATCTGCTCCAGGATATGGGCAATGGCACGGTCCGCGGTCTCGATGGCCTCCAGATAGCACTCCGACATGAAGCCGAAATGTCTTCTTGATATCTCGACACCATCCATATAGAGGAGGCAGAAATCCGGCTTTTCCTTCTGCAGATGCCGGGCAGCCGCCTCGGCGATCCTGGAATCCATATTGCGTATCCGCCGGGAATTGAGGAAAAGACTGTGCCCTAATAGCCGTGCGGGAATCATGCTGTTGACGCAGTCCCGGGTATGGAAAAGGGAAACGGTCCGCTGTCGCGAATGAAGCAGCGCGGCCAGCGAGACATCCCCGAGTGTTGCCGTCCCAAAACCGGTATCGGTTGTCACGCCATGTTCATCGGGCCACATGGAGGTCATCAGGGTGTGCAGTGCCGGCAGGGTCGCTTCCCGGGAAACGGTCACCAGCTTCCGGCTGGCCACACCCTCGCGGGCGAGCCGATCCAGACATCCGGCATGGGCACAGGCAAGAGCGTCACTCTGCAGACCATCGACAACGACACACAGCATTTTCATTGGCTACTCTCCGGAAGATAACGGGTGAACACTGCTTTCCCCGGACCCGACGGCACAGCATGGCATGCCTTGCTCCAAGACGGGTCGGCAGATAGCCAGGTCCGGTGAAACTCTCATCGCTTACGAGTGGTTCTACCGCCCCCCTGTTACAAATCGATTAACAGACGATTATGAATTGATTCGGAAAGAGCCGGGTGCCGGTTGCGCTCCGGAACCGAAAAAAAATAATGACGCAATTCTAATCCTTTTCTAACCCCGCCTTAATATCGCGGAGCTACGGTTTCAGTGTTGCTGAAATGGACTCTTCCCCCAAGAGCACATTTCTCCTCCTTGCAGGCCGGGTCCGGCTCCCGGGCCCGGCCCTTCTTCCAGACACCCTGACAAGACGAGACAGGCGATAATGCGCTATGCCCTCTGCTATAGCCCGGACGAGAGGTCGTCCCTCTGGCAACAACTGTGCATCTGGCTGGGCCGGAATCCGGCGACAGGAAAAACCGGAGCGCAGCCGCAGTTTTCCGATATCGAGCCCGACCGCCTGACGGAACTGACGAGATCACCCAGACGTCACGGTCCCTGCGCCGTTCTGAAGGCCCCGTTTCGCCTGGCAGCGGACAGAACACCGCAGATGCTGGACAAGACCCTGGAGCTGTTCTGTTATCGCCACCGGCCGATATCCCTGCCGCCCCTGGTCATCACCGACATCCGGAACACCTTCTGCCTGGCTCCTGCAGAGACCGCGGAAGAAGTGCTGCATTTTGCAGCCCGGTGTGTGCGGCGGTTCGAACCTTTCAGGGCACCGCTCACTCCCCTGGAGACAGCCAGGCAGCGAGCCGCCATCCTGTGCCGGGAAGAACGACGGAGCCTTGCTCTCTGGGGCTATCCATGGGCATGCGAGACCTACCGTTTTCTTGTTCCCCTGACGGGCAGGATTGCCGATGCCACGGAGAAAAAAAGGGTCCTCAATGCCATCAGCCGGACCTTCGACGGCCTGCTTGACAATCCGCCCCCCCTGGGGGACATTGCCCTCTTTGTCGAACAGGAACCCGGCAGGCCATTTGTCCTGCAGAAGCGCTTTCCCCTGACCGCCACGACCCTGCCCGGAGAACCGGCAACCGATGGTGAGAGTTCACCGGCCCCCAGCGACACAGCAGTCACCTGCAAGAATTTCTTTGAACGAGGAGTACGATGGCACTGCAGATCACTGTCTTCAGCGACAGCCACGGCCGGCACGACGAGGTGGAGATTCCGGAAGGCGATATTCTCATCTTTGCCGGCGATATGACCGATTGCCGACACCAACACGACCTGGCCGGATTCAACCGTTTTCTCAGGAGACTGCCCCATCGTTACAAGGTGGTCATCGGCGGCAACCATGACCACCTGCTGGCAGATAATCCCGTTCTGGGCAGATCGCTTCTGTCCGA
>Ga0256840_1001570_pt1 | contig 21206 bp, 24 predicted proteins | sample 355202metaG_FD_185969 | JGI IMG/M metagenome (GOLD analysis project Ga0256840, IMG submission 185969) | Hydrothermal vent microbial communities from Mid Atlantic Ridge, Atlantic Ocean - 355-202 | ecosystem: Environmental > Aquatic > Marine > Hydrothermal vents | place: Atlantic Ocean: Mid...
CTCATAGCCTTTATAAAAATAACCAGAAGTATGATGAAAATAGGTATTTAAATTTCACGCAGATAAAAGAACTCGATATGGTGGGATAATTCTTATTTTTTAATGGATTTGAAAGGTGGAAACTCCCCAACTCCCGTGGTGGAACATGGTCATACTGCTATTTGTGTGCTGGGGTTATATTTTAGTTTATCACTAGACTATGCGTTCCCTCAGAGGACTGGTGGAAGGAGCAAGATGAGTGTTGAAGAACGTGTGGCTTGGATGGAAGAGCTTTGGGCAAGTTTTTATAGGGATGGCTTAGAAATACTCTACGCCTCCTAGCTTTTTTGGATTTAACTGAAGTTATGGTATAGTTAAATTTATATTAAGTATTAGATGTAAGTGAGAATGAAATGCCAAAAATATTAAAAGAAATTAAAAGATTGAAGGATTTATAATGATACCAATGATTATGGCACTTTCTATAGGTTTAGCTTTGTTAGGGTTTATTCTTTATAGAATTAATACCTTTACTTATGAGTAAAAACAAACTTTATTAAAATACACCTATATGAAATTACAAGAAATCTACAATCACCTAGACAAAGTAAGCCCTTTTGAGCTACAAGAAAAGTGGGATAACTCTGGGCTTATAGTGGGTGAGATGTCACGCGAAGTGTCTGGGATAGTTATCTCTTTGGACATTGATATGTCTATGATAGAAGATGCGAAAGAGGGTACGCTTTTTGTGGTGCATCATCCGCTTATATTTGACAAGTTGGCACAGCTTGATTTGGCTAAATACCCTGCAAATTTACTTGAGAAGATGATACGGAAAAATCACTCCTGTATAGCGTTACATACTAACTTTGACCAGACACATCTCAATAAATATGTTTTTGAAAAGGTACTAGGCTTTAAGATGGAAAGTCAAAAATCATTTTTATGTACGACTAAAGACGAGTGGAATTACAAAGCACTTTTGAAGCATATCAAAGAGAAGTTGGACTTACCTACACTGAGAGTTGTTGGTAAAAAAGAAAACATAAGAAGCATCGCACTTTGTACAGGTGCTGGAGCATCACTTATGGATGAGGTGGAGGCTGACTGCTTTTTAACTGGTGACATAAAATATCATGATGCCATGAAAGCCATGAGCGAAGATTTGATGATGGTGGACATAGGGCATTACGAATCTGAGAAGTTTTTTGCAGAGATTATGCTAGGTGAATTGAAAGTTTTACCTATTTTAGCTATAATTGCGAATTCTAAAAACCCATTTCATACTGAGATTGGTTATTAACCTTCTAAATACGTAATAGAAGATACCTTGAAACTCCAAAAGGACAGAGATTGAACAAACACCTAAATGAGCTTATTGAGCTTTCTAACAACGATAAAGCAATTGACTCTTATACACCACAAATTGAAGCGGCAGATAAAAAAATTGCAAAAATTCAAAAAAAGATTGATGCGGCTCAAAATGAGCTAGATACTTTAAATGCAGATATTGAAGATAATGAAGCAAAAGTCAAAACATTTGACGAGCAACTAACTCTTTTAAATGAACAACTTGCTTCAAATGCTAAAAAATTGAAAGACATCACTACTGAAAAAGAGATGAAAGCACTCTCTTTGGAAGAAGACATCGCAAAAGAAAAAATGACTTTCGCAAATGAAGAGATAGAAAGACTTCAAGGTATCAATGAAACTAAAAAATCACTCCTTGAAGAAGCAAGTGAAAAAGTGACAGCTTTCGCAACTGATTTTAAAGCGCTAAATGAAGTTGTTTCTGTTGAAAAAGCCGAGATTGAAAAAGCCAAAGGCGCACTTTTTGTAAAAAGAGAAGAACTTAGCAGAAGCCTTGAGCAAAAAGTACTTGCATTTTATGAAAAAATTCGTATTTGGGCAGGTAACTCAGCAGTTGTACCTGTGAAAAAACAAGCATGTTATGGTTGCTATATGAAACTCAATGATAAAACATACTCAGAAGTGATAAGAGCAGATGAAATCTGTAATTGTCCTCACTGCGGGAGAATTCTTTACATCGAGCCAGTCTCCACTGAAGCATAAAAAGTGAGACTTTATGGAGAGAATATTCTTTTTTCTCTATAGCCTTGTTGCCTTTTTACTCCACATTGTAACCTTTCCTGTTCTTTTTCTTTTTTCTTTCAAGAGCAAATATAAAAACGCGATACCTGCGAGGTTTTTTTTATGGAGAAATCCTAGGTTGCAGCAAAAAGGTATTTGGTTCCATACTTGTTCCCTTGGTGAAGCAAAAGCCATTAAGCCATTGGTAGATAAGTTAGCACCTGAACTGTTACGTATGAGTACTACGACACAAACAGGGTATAAAGCCATTTCTGAATATACTAAAGAGAGTCGCTATTTACCTTTTGAATCTTTACTCTTTTTTTGGATGAAACCTCAAAAAGTTTTGTTAGTTATGGAAGCAGAGTTTTGGTATTTACTCTTCTTTTTGGCTAAGAAGAGAGGTGCAAAGACTATGCTCATTAATGCACGTATGTCTGAAGAGTCATATCCGAAATATATGCGTATTTCATGGCTGTACAAACAGATATTTAGACATATAGATGAAGTCTATGCACAAACACAACTTGACAAAAACCGTTTAGAATCTTTAGGTGCTCAGAATGTACATGTTACAGGAAATATTAAACTCTCAGTATTGCCTGCAGTGACTAATAAATTTGTTAAACCTTCAGGACTTGTACTTTGTGCAGCAAGTACACATGAAGGTGAAGAAGCATTAATACTTGATGCATATGCTACCTTTAAAAAATATAACATAAAGGCTAAACTGATTGTGGTACCAAGGCATCCTGAACGCTTTGATAAAGTGGCTTTAAAGATTGACGATTTTACTAAAGTTGAAAAGCTTTCTTGGCATCGCTATTCTGAAGATGAACAGTTAGATGATGACATCGTCTTATTTGATACTTTAGGTCAATTGGTTAATATTTATGCTATTACTGATATTGTGATATTGGGTGGTGCTTTCACTCCTGTAGGTGGGCATAATGCAGCGGAAGCTGCACAGTTTGGGTGCAAAATTATCTCAGGGAAACATTATTTTAATCAAGTAGATATCTTTGATGCAATTGAAGGTATAGTCATTGTGGAAGCTTCAAACCTTTCTCGTAGACTTTTGCAGCATGGGGTTCTAAAATCTACAAGATTAAAGACCAAAACAGATATTTCACCTATACTAGAGAGTATAGAAAGTGCTATAATTAGCAAATAATTACACATTGGATAAAACATGGCAACAGACAAAGCATACAAGGTTCTAGCACTTCAACAAGATATTTCAAACAAAAAAGCAAAAGAACTCATAGATAGAGGGATTGTCTTTGTTGAAGACAAAAAAGTAAAAATAGCACGTGCAGATATACATGTAGATACTTTTTTTCGTATAGAGTACCCTGAAGATATAGAGATACTTTATCAAGATGATGACATCATCGCCATCAACAAACCTGCTCAAGTTGATTCGTATGAGATACAAGATGCCGTTGAAGGAGCCGAGCTTCTGCATAGGCTAGACCGAGACACTTCTGGTGTACTTCTTTTAGGGAAAAACAGAGCGTTTATAGACAAAGCCATTAAAGAATTTAAAGCACGAAGGGTTGAGAAACATTATGTCGCGTGGATAGAAGGTGTCTTGTACGAAAAAGTGGAGATAGACGAGCCTATCTTTACCATAAAAAAAGGAAAAGCTTTTTCACTCATAGACCCTGTACGTGGTAAAAAAGCCCATACTGTGGTAAAACCTGAAGAGCTTCAAGGTAAAAAGTCTAAAGTACTCATAGAAATCACCACAGGACGTACACACCAAATACGTGTACACCTAGCACACATAGGACATCCCGTAGTAGGTGACGAACAATATGGAAGCAGAACACAATCAAAACGTGTGTTGCTACACTCTGCAAAAATGAAGATACTTGACTATGAGTTTAATGCAAAAGAGCCTAAGGATATTGCGAAGTATAAGTAATTAACTAACTACAAACTCCTCTTTAAGTACAATTTTATTGTCAACATAGATAAGAGCTAAAAATACATCATATTTTTTGTATGTATCTACACCTTTGGGTGTGCCAGACATAATAATATCTCCGTCTTCCAATGTCATAAAACTTTGAATTTCAGAAAGTATTTTATCTGGTTTGTAAATCATAAGGTCATAGCTGGCATGTTGTTGCAGTGTACCATTTCTAAAGAGTTTCATTTCAATGCTCTGCATTTCTCCTTGCAGTGGAACAAAAGAAGAAAGTACTGCTGAACCATCAAACCCTTTAGCTCTTTCCCAAGGCAGCCCTTTTTCCTTCATTTTGTTTTGTAAAGACGCCTTGGTAAGATCAAAGCCAAAACCTATGCCCTCTATTTTTTGGTTTTTAATAAGAAAACAAATCTCACCCTCAAAACGACAATCTTCTTGGATATATTTTAGCTCTGAGGTAATAGCAGAATTAGGCTTATTAAAAAGCACCATACTATCTGGTGTTTCGTTGTTAAGTTCTTTGATGTGTTCAACGTAGTTACGCCCTACACAGATGATTTTAGAGGGTGTTATGGTCTGGTTATTGTATTTTATGGTTTGCATGAGATTCCTTTTGGATAATTTGTATTTCTTCTTGTGTGATAGCAAGTTTTAAACTTGAAGCGTCAATGATTAAAATAATTTCTTTTAATATCTCTTGTTTTACTTTGAGCCACTCTTCCCACTTGATAGAGATACTAAAGGTATAGACCAAAATATTCATGGAATAGTCATCAATCTTATCAAGATAGACAAGTAGTTTACTACCTACACCAGAGTCAGAATGTTTACTTAGATAAAAAATTCCGTCTTTATATGTTTTTTTCATTTTTATGAGATGTTTGACTTTTTCATCATTCATGATATCTGGGTGTTTATTTAACATGGTGCGTATTTCATCAATGACACGCTCAAGTTCTTGCATATCGTAAGTATATTTTAGTTTAAGATTAAACTTGATTTGTCGCCCGACTTTACGTTTAGACCAATTTTTAATATAGCTCCCTGCTAGTTTAGAGTTAGGTATAGTTACCAAAGCATTATCAAAAGTTCGTATGCATGTTGCTGCTAAACCTATTTCTGTGACGACTCCTTCTATTTGTTCAGTTTCAATCCAGTCTCCAATATGAAATGCATTTTCTCCTATGAGGCGAATAGAGTCAAAAAAGTTTGTGAGCGTGTCTTTCGCACTTAACCCAAGTACAATTCCCCCGATGCCAAGTGAAGTGGCTAGACCCGTTAGGTCTATGCCCATACGTGCAAGCGTGACAAAAATGATGATTAAAGCAATTAAAACTTTAACAATATTTAAAAATAGTACAAATAACTCTTGGTGGATTTCTTTATCATTCGCGATATTTATAGAAAGAGAAGTATAGATGATAAATTTTATAATTTCATAAAACCACCATGAAAAGAGTAGTAGAAATGAAATATAAAAGACAAATTCTATAGTCTCCCCTGTAAAGAAAAGGTATAGGGCTATTTTAAATATAAATAGGCTAATGATATAACGAAGAGGCCTTGTGAGCTTTTCAAAGCGTTGAGATAAAAGTTTATAAAAGGTACTATTTCGTTTTTTGTATAGACGCAGTAAAATGAATTTTCGTATAAAATTTTTAAATAGGAATTTAATGAAAACAATAAAACAAAGTAAGATAATAAAAAGAATAATATGCGCTGGGGTTGTATGAAGTGTTGAGAAGAAAGACGTCAATGATTCTGGCATACGAAAATTAATAATATGAATGAGTTGTTGCATGTTGGTTTAATTAAAGTCCTTGGGTATTTAAGGCTAAAAGATGTGTTGAAATAAAAAAATATTTCAACACATTCAGTATATTAGGCTTTATCGTGTGTTTCTTTGACCATTTCTGCCATCTCTCTTTCGATGTCATCTGGAATATCCAAATCATCATCTGTGAGTACACCTGCATTTGGATTATTAAAGATACTTTCATCTAGTTTGCCTTCACTTTTGGCAACTATCACGGAGACTGCTGCATCACCAGAAACATTGACTGCGGTACGTATCATATCGAGCAGTCTATCTACACCGAGTATAAGCCCTATCCCCTCGACAGGAAGTCCTACTTGTGTAAATACCATAGAGAGCATAATCAGCCCAACACCAGGAACTCCGGCAGTACCAATGGAAGCTAGTACTGACATCATAATGACTGTCAAATACCCTGAAATCCCTAAGTCTACCCCATAAGCATTGGCTATGAATACTGTAGCAACCCCTTGCATAATCGCCGTACCATCCATATTAATCGTTGCCCCAAAAGGTACGGTAAAGGATGCGACTGAGTTATTCACCCCAAGTCTATCGGTAACGGCTCTAAGCGTCACAGGGATAGTTGCATTTGAACTAGAAGTTGAAAATGCAAATATCTGTGTCTCTCTCATTTTCTTAAGAAAGGTAACAGGGCTCATACCTGAGAAGACTTTGAGGATACTCATGAGTGTGACAAAAAGGTGTATCATGAGTGCAGCGATGAGTACTAGTACGTAACCTGCTAAATCTACCAAAAGTCCCAAGCCTAAGTTCGCAATGGCTTTTGCAAGTAGTGCAAATACTGCGTAGGGTGCTATTGCCATAATGATATTGACCATTTTCATCATAATCTCATTACCAATTTCGATAAGCTCTACGACTGGTTCTGCTTTTTTACCTACCATTAAGATAGATATACCTATTAAGATAGAGAAGAAAATAATTTGTAACATTTTACCTAGTGCCATAGCATTAATCGCGTTACTTGGGATAATGTCTATAAGTACTGCACTAAGTGCTGGCGCTTCTTTGGCGGTAAATGCAGCCTCTGTTGACATATGAACTCCACTACCTATACCTATTGTTGCTGCAAGCCCTATACCTACGGCAATAGCAATGGCTGTTGTAAGCATATAGAGGGCAAATGATTTCCCGCCTACTTTACCTAAAGCATTAATATCCCCAATACCTATAACCCCTGTAATAAGAGAGAAGAATACCAAAGGTACTACAAGCATTTTTAGTGCTGTGACAAACATCTTTCCTACAATATGGAAAAACCCTACCACATATTCATTGACAAATGAACCTGCTTCATTTAATCCCAGTAAATTGATTACGAGTCCAACAATAATACCTAACGCCATACCTATGAGGACTTTCGTCGTCAAGGACATCTTTTTTTCTGTTGCCATTTCCTTGCTCCTTTTTATATAAATTATTAATTCAAATAAGACGATAATGTATTATTTGAATTAAAAATGTGTTTTCATCCTATTAAGCCAAGCCATCTTGGCTTAACACGATAAAACTTAAGAAGTACTATGTATAAGAAGCAAGAATAGCTTGCTTCTTATTGGAGATACTCAAAAGGATTAAAAGTTCATGTAATATATGATTCTAAAGTCATCTCTGTCTTCTCTACCTGTACTACCATTGGGGTTAACACCACCTCTGTTTGCTTCTGATGCAGCAGACTGATTTTTGATAGAATAACGTACTCTGATTTTTGACCAATCATTGATAGTGTATTTACCATCAAAATTAAACTCTGCAAAGTCATCTCTTAAGTTACCATTATCTGCAGCGACGTCAACATAGCCAACTTTTAGACTAAGTCCAGACATAGGTTTAACAACAAGCTGACCACCAAATGCTGTACTTGCTTCATAGTTCCCGTATCCTTGTTGCCAGTCTGTGTACATAGGACCTGATTCAAATGCTTGAAATTGGTATCCTGAAATTTTATCATACACTGCAGCTACATCGAACATACCTAGTGTCGTACCTAGTTTAGCACCCAAGAGTGTAGAATCTTTTTCTGTCGTGTAAGTATTACCTCCATATTGCGCCTTGATGTATGTCTTTTTACCAAATGGTAAGGCATACTTTGCATCTAAATAGGTATATGTTTCTCTACCAGCATTGTTAGTGAGTGCCTTTATATATTGTCCACGTAGTGATAGATTGGCTATAGATTTATTGCTCATTGAAATGTATGCAAGCCCATCTTTCCCTGTTTTTTTGTCAAGAAATGCATTTTCTTTAGAGGTAAAGCCTGTATATTTGTCTACGTAACCTACTTCTATCATGGTATCTGGTATGTCTTTATTTCTAATGATTGCTGCCTCATAGACAGACGGCAAGATGCGTAAATCATGGTTTTGCATAAGTGGAGTTGAAAGTTGTTGACGACCCACCTTGAACATAGTGTTTCCTATGTCATACTGTAAATATGCCTCTCCAAGAAATGCTAGATCTTCACCTGCACGACCTAAGATACTTGTACCTTTTCCTTCTTCACGGGTAAACATTGTTCCTAATCTTGTACTTGAATAATGTGCCAAACCAAATTTAAAACCATGATAAGCGGCACTTTCATATTTTATAATTCCTCCAAATGTAAGTGCTCGAGCATTTGGGTTACCTGTTACTTTTTCATCAAAACTTCTATCGAAGTAGAATGTTCTTAATGCTGCGGTAAATTTACCATTTTTTAAGGCATCTCCAAAACTTCCTGTATCGGCCATGGGTACAGCTTCTGCTACAACTGGTTCCATAGGAGCAATACTTCCTCCTGCCATAAGCATCGTTGATGCTACTACCGATAATACTACTAAACTCTTTTTCATCTTAAATTCCTTGTTTGTTTCTATTTAATTAGACGTCATAATGGCAAGCCCTTATGACTACGCTGACGCTATGTCAACTTCAGCAGTTGGCTCATACGACTGGTCGTATTTGAGTTTTCTGCACCTATGTTTTTATTTTATTTTTTTGCATAAAATAGACTATCCCATATATTGCAAAACCTACGACGTACGACATGTACTCCGAACCTAAACTTAACCAAATACTTGTCATATTTGGTATGAGCATAAAAGGTACGACGGCTAACAAGAGAAGTCTTTCCACTCCTGAAGTATGTGTCAGTACCCAACCTTGTGTTGCAGACGAGAATGCGAACATTCCTGCTGCTGCTGTAAAAAAGATGAGAGCTATCTCACCTGGGTTTGTTATCCACTGCCATGTAGATGGGTTGTTTGGGTCTGCTGCATCCACTCCTGCGATAAGCAAAAGCTTATTGTTAAAGAAAAATGCAAATGGCAGTATGGCTGTTCTAATGTCATAAGCAAACCCTTGAATCCCTGTTTTGATGGGGTCAGATTTGGCGATGCCTGCGGCGGCATACGCCGCCATTCCCACAGGTGGGGTATCGTCTGCTAGTATTCCAAAATAGAACACAAACAAGTGTGCAGCAATGGCAGGGATGACATAACCCAAGTCTCCTGAAAGAGACATGATAACAGGTGCTGTAAGTGCAGCCATGACAATATAGTTTGCAGTCGTTGGTAAACCCATACCAAGTATAAGGGAAACGATAGCTGTAAAGAAAAGAATAGCCACGATGTAACCACCAGATAACTCTTCAATCACTTCAGCCAAAATAAGCCCTATACCTGTAAGTGTTACAGAACCCACAACAATACCTGCCACAGCTGTTGCAATGGCAATAGGTACCATATTTTTAGCCCCATTTATCATACCATGCCCGATGTCTACAAAACCACTTATCCACACCTCAGTAGTCAGTTCACGTTTTTCTAAAAATGCATACGCAGGACGTTGAAGTACCATAATGAGCATCATAAAGAAAATGGCGTTAAATGCTGCCATTTGAGGAGACTGTCTAAGTATGATGAGTGTGTACATTAAAAAGAAGATAGGCACGATATAGTGAATACCACTTTTAAATACATCAAAAGCACGTTGTAATTTAGATGCATCTTCTCCTTTAATACCTAACTTTTTAGCCTCTAAATGCACAATGTAAAAAAGTGCAAAATAACTCACAAAAGCAGGAATAGCTGCTGCCATAATAACATCAGTATAAGCTAGTCCCAAAAACTCTGCGATGATAAACGCTGCAGCACCCATAATGGGTGGCATAAGTTGCCCATTGGTTGAGGCGGCTACTTCCACCGCTGCTGCTTTATGTCCTGGAAAACCTAGTCTTTTCATAAGTGGTATGGTAAACGTACCTGTGGTTACGGTGTTGGCGATGGACGAACCTGATATGATTCCCATCATCCCTGACGCTGCTACTGATGCTTTTGCTGGTCCCCCATCATATTTACCTAAAAGTGCATATGCTAAGTCTATAAAGTATTTACCTGCACCTGCACGCTCGAGTAAAGCACCAAAGAGTACAAACAAAAATACATAAGAAGCAGATACACCTAATGGTACACCAAAAATCCCTTCTGTTGTAAGGTACATTTGCCCCACAATTTTGTTGATACTTGCACCCTTATGGGCGATGAGGTCTGGCATGTATTGACCAAAGTAGTCATAGGCTAAAAAGATGAGGGCAATTACAGGTAATGCCATCCCTAAAGTTCGTCTTGCTGCCTTAAGGAGTAGAATGATACTTGCAACTCCCATAGCGACATCAAGTGGTGACCAAGCACCAGAACGAGCATTTAGTGCATCATAATTTATGAAAATATACAATGCCCCTATAATAGCAGAAATCGCTATGGGAAAATTGTACCAAGGAATACTTGTCATCGTTTTTTGTGTTCTAAACATTGGGTACATTGCAAAGGCCAAAGCCAATGCAAATGCCAAGTGGAAAGAACGTATAAAGACACTGTTGGTAGGTACTATCACGACATAAATTTGATACATAGACCATGAAAAAGCGATAATCGCTATCATCCAATATTGCCATGTTCCTTCTTGGAGGTTGCGTTGTCCCTCAAGTTGTTCAACCAATTCTAAATCATCTTTCATGATTTGTTCATCGGTTTTTGTATTATTCATATTTCCCTCCCTTTAAATAGTATATATAATTATTTTAAAAGACCTGCTTCTTTAAATGCTTTTATTGCCCCTGGATGTTGAGGAACTGCCATACCTTGAAGGAGTGATTCTTTTGTAATTGTTTTGTAAGCAGGGTGAAGTTTTTTAAATTCATCAAAGTTATCTAAAATAGTTTTAGCAACAGTATATACAATTTTTTCATCTATACTATCTTTGGTAACAAGGACTGCCTTGACGCCAATGCTTGGTGTGTCATGTTCTACACCTTTATAAAAAGTTCCAGAAATAATCCCTTTTGCATAATATGAATATTTATCAACTAAAGCATCAATAGGTGCACCTTCAATAGCGACTAAGTCAATGTCTACTGAGTTAGATGCATCTTTTATGTTTGCAGTGGGGTGGCCAAATACACCGAAGTATCCATCAATTTTATTGTCTTTAAGCATCGTTGGACCTTCTGATGACTTAAGTTCATTTGCAAGTGCTAGGTCAGAGTGTTTAATACCAAAGGCATCAAGTACGATGTCTGTAGTCATTCTTGTTCCTGAACCAGGAATGTCAACATTTAGCTTTTTACCTTTCACATCTGAAAGTGATTTGATTCCCGATGATTTGGTGACAACAAATGCCAATAGTTCAGGGTAAATAGCAAGGACCGAACGTAAACCTTTGACAGCTTTTCCTTCAAATTTACCTTCTCCATGGTAGCCTTGGTAGGCAGTGTCACTTTGTGCAATACCAAAATCAAGCTCATTGGCATTGATGGTATTTACATTATATACAGATCCTCCAGTAGACTCGACAGAACACCTAATGCCTGTTGTTTTACGTTCTTTATTCATCATCCGACAAATTGCTCCACCTGTAGGATAATATGTACCTGTGACGCCCCCTGTCCCTATGGTTATAAATTGCGTAGCAAATGTCGGTATGCTTAAAGTCGCAATAAGTGCAGTACTTAAAATAGTCTTTTTCATAAATCTTTCCTCAAAATGATTTTATCTTGATCATTAAACATGAACAGATAATGAAGTATACTTTAGAATAATAGCATCAAAATAGCAAATCAAAAAAATAGTATAACTACATAAGTATTTCTGTATATAGTTTTACTATAATATAGTTCATGTCTTAGAAAGGGTTGGGGATTGAATTATACTAAGGTTATGTCAGTAGCAATTTTTTATAAACGAAAGTATGCCATGCACTTGTTTGGATTTATGGCATTCGTATTTATAGCAATCTTAGGATGTATATCTTTTTTTAAACATTTGGAGACAGTGGATGAAAACCTGACGGTATATTTACTATATGGTGTATTTATTTTTTTCTTTAATCTTTTTTATCTTAAGGCAATTCGTCTTTCCAGGGAAGATTATGAAAATAAATTGAAAAAAGAGAAAGAGTATTCTGAGAGACTATTGAAATCACAAAAACGATTTCTAAGGTATACGGTGCATGAGACCAATACGCCACTGGCAGTTATTATGGCGAACATTGAGCTATATGAGTTAGAGCAAGGTAGGAATGCAACATTACAAAATATTGAAGCTGCGACTAAAAATATTGCTTCTATGTATGATGATTTGAGTTATTTGATACAAAAAGAAAAACTTGAATACCCTAAGAGAATGATTGAATTTGGAACATTTATTCAGAGTCGTATTGATTTTTTTGATATTGTGGCGAAACAGTCAGATGTGGGTTTTAAAATAGTAGATAAAACAGATAATGCTACTATTTATTTTAATGAAACAAGGCTACAACGAATTATAGATAACAATATTACAAATGCCATTAAGTACACATATGTAGGTGAGGTGATTACACTTTTGTTGAAATGCATAAAGAATAAAGTTATTTTTGAAATATCAAGTCATTCCACACATATAGAAGATACTGAACACATTTTTGATGCATATTATCGTGAAGACTATGAAGAAGATGGACTTGGCTTGGGCTTGGATTTAGTTCAAAATATTTGTCAAAAAGAAAATGTTAAAATTATAGTTACTTCAACTGATAAATGTACGACGTTTAGTTATGCGTTTATAAAGGATAAAAAGTGAAAATACTTTTACTTGAAGATGATCAGCTTCTCAATAGTGCTATAGGAAAATTTTTAGTACTAAAAGGGCATACTGTATCAGTATTTAGAGATGGTTTATCTGCCAAGAATGCCATAAAAATTGATGTTTATGATTTATTAATTTTAGATATTAATGTACCTCACCTTAGTGGATTGGATTTATTAGAAGAGATACACAATGAAAAAATACAAGTACATACTATTTTTATATCAGCGTTGAAAGATATAGGTGATATCAGTAGAGCCTTTGACTTAGGATGTCATGACTATCTGAAGAAACCTTTTCATTTAAAGGAACTTGAACTCCGTATTGATAAATTATTACAGACTACATATGTGCCCAAGTGTCATATACGTTTGACCTCAAATTATAGTTTGGACGTAGAAAATGAGCAACTTCTCTTTAATGCAGAAATTCAAACACTTTCTGAACGTCATATGAAGATAATAATTCTTTTAGCCAACAATAGAAATCGTGTGGTGCATTACACTCATTTTGAAGAGTACGCTTGGGATGGCATGGAAATAGAAATTCCAACGATACGTGCAGAAATTAATCGGCTTAAAAAGTTACTCAAAGAAGATATGATTATCAATATAAGAAATATTGGTTATATGATAAAAAACCATAATACTAAGGCAAAATAAGGTAAAATTCAATAATTTATAATGCGATATAAGGTAGATAATGTTTGATAACTTAACCGACAGTTTTAAAAATGCCATAGGCAAAATACGTTTTCATGATGATGATAAAGCACTTAAAAAGGCTACCACAGAACTTAAGAAGTCACTTCTTAAGTCTGATGTTCACCATAAGGTTGTTAAAGACCTCATAGCCACAGTTGAGTTAGAAACTAAGAAGCATGGTGTAGGTAAAGACAACTTTCTAAAAGCACTCCAAGACAAACTTACAGACATACTCACACTTGAAGGTGCAGCAAAAGGGTTTACTTTTGCGTCTAAGCCACCTACAGTTGTGTTGATGATAGGACTTCAAGGTTCTGGTAAAACAACCACTACGGGTAAACTTGCACTCTTTCTAAAAGAGCAAAAAAAGAAAAAAGTACTCATTGTTGCAGCTGATTTACAACGGTTAGCAGCAGTAGAGCAACTCAAACAAATAACAGCAGACATCGAAGTAGAACTTGTAGCAGACGAAAGTGCAACACCTACACAGATAGTCAAACGTGGACTTGAAAAAGCCCAAAAAGAGCTTTATGATGTAGTACTCGTAGATACAGCAGGACGTTTGGCGATAGACGATGAGCTGATGGATGAACTAGCTGAGGTTAAAAAAGTAGCAAATCCTGATGAACTTTTTTATGTAGCTGACGCGATGACAGGTCAAGATGCAGTAAGAACAGCACAAACCTTTAAAGAGAAGATAGGCATTACTGGTGTTGTGCTTTCTAAGTTTGATGGTGATGGTAAAGGTGGTGTGGCACTTGGACTTACGCAACAAGTAGGTGTGCCTCTTCGTTTCATTGGTAACGGTGAAAAGATGCCAGACCTTGAGCAGTTCATCGCAGATAGAATAGTAGGGCGTCTTATGGGTGCAGGAGATGTGGAAGGGCTAGCTGAACGAGCGGCCGCTACCATAGACCCTAAAGAAGCCAAGCGTATGACGCAAAAAATCAAAAAAGGGCAGTTTAACTTTAACGACTTTTTGGCACAAATGGAACAGATGAAAAAACTAGGAAGCATGAAATCCATCATGGGCATGATACCTGGTATGGGGAATATGGCAAAACAGATTGGTGATATGGATTTAGAAAACTCTGATGAGATAAAACAAATCAAAGCACTTGTCTCTTCCATGACACCCAAAGAGAGAGAAAATCCAGAACTACTTAACAACACACGTAAACGTAGATTAGCAGCTGGAGCGGGACTTGACCCTATGCATGTAAATCGTGTTTTAAAGCAGTTTAAAAATGCAGCAAAAATGGCAAAGAAGATGTCTACCAAAGGCGGCATGAAAGAGATGCAAAAAATGATGGCTGGTATGCAAGGTGGTGGGGGAATGGCAAATATCCCTCGCTAGAAGTGTTATCATGTGCATAAGTTAATAAAATCTTTATGCATATTATGGTAAAATCGCGTTTCGTTAAGCCTTGATGAGTGTTTTAGTCATTAAAAAGCAGTTGTCAGAGCTTAATCTATAGATACTTTATACCTCAAAGTGGTCTGTAATTAAAAGATAATCTTAAAGGACATAACATGACAATGATCAGAATGACAAGAATGGGTAGAAAAAAGAAACCATTTTACAGAATCGTAGTAACAGACAGCAGAAAAAGAAGAGATGGTGGTTGGATTGAAGTAATCGGTAACTACAACCCAGTATCTGTAAACAAAGAGCTTAACCTTGATGAAGAAAGATTAAACTACTGGCTTTCAGTGGGAGCTCAAATGAGCCCAACTGTAACAAGATTAGCTGGTAAAAAATAGTCTTTATGGTTACGGACTTCCTCCTTTCTTACACCAAACTTTTGGTAAACAACCCTGAAGATATTTCTATAGAGATATCTGAGGTTGATGAGAACTTTGATGAGATTATCATCTTTGCAAACAGTGAAGATATTGGTAAGCTTATCGGGAAAAATGGAAGAATGATTAACTCTATTAAGACGGTTATCTCTGGTTGTAAAGCAAAAGGCGGTAAAAATTATCGCGTGAATGTTAAACCAGCTGAGTAACCATGTCAAACGACACTTCACTCATCGCTCAAGTAGGGCGGACAATCGGACTTTGGGGCGACCTAAAATTTCATTTTCATACAGATTTTCCAGAACAATTTAAAATAGGTAACACTTATAAAAGTAACCGTGGTGATTTAACCATTGCGGACATTAATTTTACACGCGGTATTGTTAAGTTTAGAGGATATGAGAGTATTGATTCTGCTAAGAAACTAACCAATGTTAAAATCTTTGCTGACATTGAACAAACAAAAGAAAATTGTGACCTTAAAGAGGGGCAACATTTTTGGTTTGACATTATAGGATGTATTGTGAAGCAAGACGATGAAGTACTCGGTGAGGTAACGGACATACAGCGTATGGCAGATACAGATTATCTTTTGATTAAAACAGATAAAAAGTTAGTAGAAGAAGATTTATCTAAAAATTTTTTACTCCCATATATTGACCGTTATATCTTAACAGTCAGATTAGACGAAAAGACTGTCTATACCAAAGATGCTAAAGATATTTTAGCAGCTAGTTAGTCTGATGCGCTTTAGTTTTATTACCCTTTTTCCCAATCTTATCAAAGGATACTTTTCAGAAAGTATTTTAAAACGTGCTATCGAAGATGATAAAATTTCTATAGACTTTTATAATCCTCGTGACTTTACTATAGATAAACATCATCGTGTAGATGCACCGATGATAGGTGGAGGTGCAGGGATGCTTATGACAGCACAGCCACTTAGTGATACGCTACGTACACTTAAAGATGATGCGCCTAATGCCCATGTTATATTTCTTTCACCTGTTGCTAAAAAGTTTACACAAAATGATGCCAAACGTTTGGCACATAAAGAACACATTGCTTTTGTGTCTGGACGTTACGAAGGTATAGATGAGAGAGTCATAGAAGAACATGCCGATGAAGTGTTTTCTATAGGTGATTTCATATTGACAGGTGGGGAGTTAGCAAGTATGGTGCTGTGTGATGCCATTAGCCGTAATGTGGAAGAAGTGTTAGGTAACAGTGACTCATTGAGCGTAGAGAGCTTTGAGGAAGATCTCTTGGAAGCCCCTTCCTTTACTAAACCTTTAAATTATGAGGGAAATGAAGTTGTTTCAGAGTTCTTAAAGGGTAATCATAGTAAAATCACGGACTTAAAAAGAGGGCTTGCTTTGTGTAAAACAAAGTATTTTCGCCCCGACTTATACAAAAAGGCATAGCAGATGAGAAATAAATACATCGAAAGCTTCGAGCAAGCACAACTAGAAAACAAAAATATTCCTGAATTTAGAGCGGGTGATACAGTAAGAGTAGCCGTGAGAATTAAAGAAGGTTCTAAGACTAGAGTACAAAACTATGAAGGTCTTTGTATTGCTATTCGTGGGCAAGGTACAGGGCGTACTTTCAACGTAAGAAAAATGGGTGCAAACTCTGTTGGTGTTGAAAGAATTTTCCCACTTTACTCTGAGTCTATCGAAAGTATAGAAGTACTTAGACGTGGTAGAATTAGAAGAGCGAAACTTTACTACCTTAGAGAACTCAAAGGTAAAGCAGCAAGAATCAAAGAACTTCGTAGAAAATAGTTCTTTTATTCGATTTGCACTCATCTTTGAAGGGTGTGTGCAGTCACTTCTGACACTAAATGTCGATACCCTTGTCGCTAAAGCGTAAGTGGGGTATACTTAACGTAAGCTCCTTTACACAAACCTCCAAACCTAAGCACAACTCAAACAAAATAATCAATTTTCTATCTAAACTAATCTTCACTTTTTTTAACTTTTAACTTTTCAATAAAATCGCTATAATTACTTTTTAAATTTATCTAGGATTTTCTATGCTTTCAACCATTAAAAACAAACTTACATCACTTTTGCAACTTATCCTTGTCATTATCTATATACTTTTTGAAGAGCTTATTTGGGAGGGGATAGCTAAACCTATTTATGAAGCTATTCACTCACTTAAAATTCTTCAAAAAATAGAACACAAACTGCAACATGTAAATGCCTTAGTTATCTTGGTGATTTTTGTTGTTTTGCTCTCCATTGTTGAGGCATTTGGTATTTATGCGGGGATGCTGTTTGTTAGTGGTCAGGTGGCGTTAGGTTTAGCGTTGTATATCTCTAAGATACCCATCGCGGCATTTACTTTTTGGCTCTTTAGAGTCACAGAAGATAAACTTATGACTTTTGCATGGTTTAAATGGCTCTATACGAAGATGCTGGATGCCATAGAATGGTTGAAGACACGTGAGGTATATGTGAAGACTATGGAGCGCTTGAAGGCTATAAAAGTAAAACTGAAAAAGACTGTAGATAGAGTTAGAGAGAAGTATTTCTCTAAAGAAAGTCCTTTCATTACAAAGGTTAAAAACCTCTATAAAACTATTAAGTCAAGTTTGAAAAAATAATCTTATGAATAAGCGTATTGTATGGGGGATAATAGGGGGTATACTTGTTATAGGTATCATCCTTTTTTCTATAGAAGAAACAAGTAGTTTTTTAGTGGCTCTTGCTCTACGTATATTTTTCTTTGTGAAACACAATATCATCGCACTTTTGACAGCTTTTTTCTTAGTCAAAGGTAAATTTATCTTGACACTTTTTCTTAAAAAAATAGCTTTTCTTTCAGCTACAGGACTGAGTAAACGTTATCTCATAGAAAAGGTTATCAACCATAATCTCAAGATTCATTTTTTAGACCATATAGCAGATGACATAAAACGCTTGGCTGTCTACACAAAAGAGCACTTTAAAGATTTCCCTATCATCAAGCAAATCATTGCGGGGCTTGCTTTTGTAGGCTCTTTAGGGGTAGTCGGTAAATTAATGGGTGGAATGCTTGCTATGAAAGTGTTCATCGCAAAATTTTGGAGTTTTATTTTAGCCTTTCTTTTGAAATTTTCAACGGGAATCATCTACTTCTTTACTGACTATTTATGGGGCTCGTGGATAGCACCTCTTGTAGAGATACTCATCTTTTCCTGGGTGTTAAAGCTTATGGAAAAGGTACCTTTTTTAGAGAGGTATGTACAAAAAATGTACCGTTTTTTTATAGATATATTTGAATGGTTTGAGGTGTATATGGAGAAGATATTTCATGTGCCTGTGAAACGTTTTTTTAAGTTTTTAGCTAAACGCATTAAAAAACGCATTTATGCATTTATAGGCTACACTAAGGTATCAGCATGGAAACGTTTAAAAGAAGTAAGGGTTTTACAGCCAAACGCACATCTTTTACTAAAAAAGAAGCGTCAGGAGAAAAAAGAAGAGGCAAGTGCTAAAAAGAAACTTTCCCCTCATGCGTTATTAAAGCAAAACAGGGTCTTACAACAAAAGAAAAGAAGCAAAGTTTAAAAATAAACTTATTTGTGACCACTACCTACTGTTCTTGGCACAAGTTGGTTCATCTTTTCTCCCCCGATATTGTACGCCTCACCAAAGCCAAAGGTTGCTTCACCATAGATGGGTGTGAGTGCATACAGATTGAAGTCATTCATACCCATAAGCATGGTAAGTGTACCATCGGAATGTTTGGCTTGAAAGTTTTTCATGATACTCTGAAATTTTTCAGATTCTCTACTAATCTTCGTTACATCACATTGAAGTGAGATACGTTTACGTTTAAATATATTTTCAGTGATACTCTCATCTTCTACAAAAAATGCTGAAGCTTTTTTTGTGGTTTGCATGTTTTTAGCATGGGTAGCGATGTTTGAGATAAAGACATAGACTACTTCACCATCATAATAAAAAGGTGCATAAGAGCTAAAGGGGTAGCCGTTACTGCTTTGTGTCCCTAAAACAGCACTTTTAAAGGGTATAAGTAGTTCATTTAAGTATGTCATTCGTAACTCCTGTTTTTCATGGCTGAGCGTGCTTCTCTGTCAAGCGTTTTTGCTTTCATGTCTGCACGTTTGTCATGGGTTTGTTTACCTTTGGCTATAGCTATACTCACTTTAGCTAGGTTACGTTCGTTGAAGTAAATCATGAGGGGTACGATGGTAAAGCCATCTTTATGTACTTTCATATGTAGTTTTTCTAGCTGTTTTTTGTGTAGAAGTAGTTTTCTAGGTGTGCGAGTGTCAGGTACATAGTGTCTGTTTGTAGTCTCAAGATGAGCGATGTGGGCATTCATGATGTGCAGTTCACCTTGTATGAAACGGCAAAAAGCATCAGCAAGGTTAGCTCGTTTAGCACGAAGTGCCTTTACCTCCGCCCCAGCAAGCACAATGCCCGCTTCAAACTTTTCAAGTATCTCATAATCATGTCTTGCTTTTTTGTTTTGTGCAACGATGTTGATAGCCACATCTATCCTTTAGTTAATTTGTTGAATTATATCATATAATTCACTATGAATAATACAGAGATAGAACCCTTAGAAATCCTATACCAAGATGAATACATGGTAGCCATCAACAAACCCTCTGGACTGCTTGTGCATAAATCACCTATAGATAAATATGAAACACGTTTTGCCTTACAAGAAGTGCGTGAGCTTATAGGGCAATATGTATACCCTGTGCATAGGTTAGATAAACCTACTTCTGGAGTCTTGTTATTTGCATTGAGAAAAGAAGTAGCTCAAGTACTTTCAGATGATTTTCGGGAGAATCTAGTGAAAAAAGAGTATGTTGCGATAGTGCGGGGCTATGTAGAAGAACAGGGCTTGATAGACCATCCGTTAAAACAAATGTTAGATACTAAAGCAGAAAAAATGAGAGGTATCACAAAAGATGAGCAAGAAGCCCAAACTTACTATGAAACAGTAGCTACAGTTGAGTTAGCGTATGCAGTAGGGCGTTATACTACAGCTAGATATTCACTTGTGAGACTTAAACCACAAACAGGACGTAAACACCAGCTTAGACGCCATATGAAGCATATACACCATCATATGATAGGAGATACAAAGCATGGTAGAGGAGAACACAACAAATTTTTTAGGGAGAAGTTTGGGTGTCATAGGTTATTGTTACATGCTAAAAAAATAAAATTTCTACACCCCATAACAAAAAAGTGTATGAATATATCTGCAAACTATGATAGTACTTTTGAACAGTTATTTCATACTTTTGGTTGGGATAGTGTAAAATAGTTCATGCGAACATATACTATAGAGCCATTTCAAACACTAGATGAACATACACAAGAAGAAATAGAACATTTTACAAAGCTTATAGCGTTCAAGAAGGGAGAAACGTTATTTTCTCATGATGATCTAACTCAGTATTTTTATGTTGTTCAAAAAGGAAAAATAAAAAGCTATCAACTAAACCTAGAAAATAGTAAGGAGCAGACTATTTTTGTGTTTCGTGCAGGAGATATGTTTGATACGATTACACTCCTTGATGGTAAGGTACATGAGGTGATGTATGAAGCGATGGAAGACTGTAGTGTCTATCAAATGCCTATAAATGATGTAAGACACATGATAGAAACAAATCCTGAATTTAATAAAAAGTTTTTTCCTTATCTAGCCAAACAAATGAGACATATGGAAGAATTGGTAACGGATATTTCTTTATATAGTACAGAAGAACGGTT
>Ga0256840_1001571_pt1 | contig 21180 bp, 26 predicted proteins | sample 355202metaG_FD_185969 | JGI IMG/M metagenome (GOLD analysis project Ga0256840, IMG submission 185969) | Hydrothermal vent microbial communities from Mid Atlantic Ridge, Atlantic Ocean - 355-202 | ecosystem: Environmental > Aquatic > Marine > Hydrothermal vents | place: Atlantic Ocean: Mid...
TAGCATATTATAAAATGAAGTCATTCATACGTACTGAAGTATAGTTAGGGAAAAAGAATGTCAATGCGTACAACTTCTTCATCTCGTAACATACTAAATACAAGTTGAATAGAGCAAAAAAGTTTTCCTATAAAAGAAGTCATTTTTTACTCTATTGGTAGTCTGGCTATCTACTAGAGACCCTTAGACTTTCCGTACCCACCTCGCGATGAATTTGGCTTTTTCAATACAGCAAAAAACTGTATGAACGGAGTATAGCAGAAGTTTCCTTAAAGTATTACCCAAGTATTACCAAATTGTTATAATTCTATACATGTTCCCACACCAGAGCTTGTTAAAATTTCTAATAAGAGTGAATGCTCTACACGTCCATCTATAATATGCGCCTTCTTTACCCCACCTCTTAAAGCCTCTATACAAGCATCTACTTTAGGTACCATGCCACCTTGTATCGTGCCATCTTCTTTTAAAGCTTCTGTTTTTTCAATACTAAGGTTTGTAATAAGTTTCATTTCTTTATCAAGTACTCCAGGGGTATCTGTTAAAAAAAGTACTTTTCTAGCTTCCATTGCCACAGCTATCTTAGATGCTGCCAAATCTGCATTGATATTAAACCCAGGATGACCCATAGTGCTACTCCCTGCTATAGGAGCAATCACAGGAATGGCACCATCTTCAATAATGTTATTCACAATCTCAGGATTAATATGCTCAATATTCCCTGTGTACCCAAAATTTTTAAAGTCTTTGGGTACACCTTTTAAAAATCCACCATCCTTACCTGAAATGCCTATGGCCTTAGAACCATGGTTTTCTAAAAGGGAGACTATCTCTTTGTTTATTTCACCAGAGAGTACCATCTCTGCTATACGCATCACCTCTTTAGTAGTCACTCGCTGACCATCTACAAATTTTGTCTCAACACCGAGCTGTGTAAGCAAGTTTGTAATACTTTTTCCGCCACCATGCACGACAATGGGCTTCAAGCCAACTAAATGCAAAAGTACTATATCTTGAGCAAACTGCTCTTTAAGGTCATCACTTGTTTGTGCAGAACCACCATATTTAATGACTATTTTTTCATTGCTAAACCGTTTAATATAGGGTAATGCTTCTAGTAATGTTTTAACCACAGAAAGATTATCACGCATTTGTCTGTCCTTCAATATACTCATCTATTAGTATAAGTATCTCTTTTTTAATCTCTAATTTTAACTTCATTTCAGAGATAGCTAACTTAAACCCTATCATCTTGACTTTGTCTTTGGATGTACAAAGAATAGAGCTTGCCTGATAGTCCACTAAAAGTTTTTGTAAAACATCTTCATCAAAATACACATGGTCATCATAATATACTTTATGTACTACCTGCTCAGGCAAATACTTATCTAGTCGTAAAGGGTTTGAAATAGCTGTCACCAAGACCATTCTTTGTGTTATATTTTCAATCGTTACTTTTCGTGTAAAATCAAAATCCTCTTTGGCAATAATATCTGCTTTGTTTCGTGTTGACAAAAACTCTCTCAAAGGACCTGCAGGAAAAGTATAGTGATTTTTAATGCTACTAGGTTCAAGTAAGATATCAAACTTTTCTATATCTACCCTACTGAAGCCATCATCCAATATAATGCATTTGGCTCCATGACTCTTAGCAAAATCAATAGCCATATGTCTATTTTCACTCACTAAAACTGAGGCATTTGGAAGTGACAGTGCCATGAGCATTGCTTCATCTCCTGATACATCAACATTTACCAATACCTTACCTTTAGAGCTCACTTCTTTAAACCCTACACTTTTACGACCATACCCACGAGAAATAACAAAAATATCTGTATATTTTAAAGCCAAAGCAATCACAAACGGAGTTTTACCTGAGCCACCTACGATAAGATTACCTACAGAGACTATGGGTATATCATAGTTCTGTGCTTTTACAAATGTTCTACGCACGTACATCATACCACCATAGATAAAAGAAAAAGGAAACATAAGTAACATAAGTACATAATGGTACCACTGAGGGTTAAAAAACATTTGCTCTACAAAATGTTTCACAGACACTCCTTTGCACCAAGTCTTTTTATCTCCTTGCATGTAAATCCTGCATCTTTACGTGCTTGTACATTAACATGAGGTCTATGTTTATCAAGTAAGTCATACTTTAGCAATATATCAAAATAAACCTCTTCATAACTATCTATATCCTTACCCTCTTTTTCACATAGATACTTAAACCATGTATCTCCTTTTAGAACATGGTCTATCTCCTCTTCATAAATAACATGTAAAATATCTATGAGTTTAGCCACAGCAGGAATTTTTCGTTTATTGTGAAGTTTTTTGATAATTTGAGGACTTACGTCAAGCCCTGAGGCTTCAAAATAACGTGGTACTATTGCCATTCTATCAAGTATATTATGTGCAGTATTATTCGCAGCATCAAAAAGCCCTGAATGTACAGGAAAGTCCCCATAGTTAAACCCAAGTTCTTTTAATAAGCCCTCTAACATTTTAAAATGTCTTATCTCATCACTAGCCACTTCTAACCAGTCTCTCTTATAGGACATGGACATTTCAGGGTAACGATAAACTGCATCAAGTGCTAAATCTATGGCTGAAAATTCTATGTGTGCAATGGAGTGGACTAATGTTGCTAAACCTTCATTACTTTCGAAGTCTTTTCTGTGTCGTAAATCTTTAGGGGAAACAATGGTGCAATAGGTAGCATAAGAAGGCTCATCAAATAGTGTAGCACAAAAACCATCCTCTACCCTAACCTCATTTTGGTTACAATACTCTAAACATTGAGCAGTCAATTTCTCCTTTCTAAGGATATCATCACTGATAATGGCTTGCTCCAATAATGCATAGATATTCATATGAGGATTATAACCAATGGAAATTAAAATACAACCTATGGGTGCTACCCAAACCAACTGTTACATTGCTACCATTGAAGGAAAAGACTTCATTATCGACCCTGGTATGGATGCAACTAAATGGGTTGTTGATAATGTCACCAATCCAGTAGCTATACTAAATACCCATGCGCACTTTGATCATGTCTGGTCTAACCAAGCAGTACAAGATGCACTTAAAATTCCCATATATTGTCCAAAAGAAGATACATTTATGCTCACAAAGTGCCCTTTAGGACAGTCAGTTCCTCCAAGTGAGGCAGATTATGAAGTAGTAGGTGACGAAACACTTGCATTAGAAGGTATAAAAATACAATACCGTTTTTTCCCTGGTCATACCCCAGGATGCAGCATTATTCAAATAGAAGATGTTTGGTTCTCAGGCGATTTTCTTTTTCAAAAATCTATAGGCAGATGGGATTTTCCTTTTTCTAATGGAGAAAAGATGGTAGAAAGTTTACAAAAAGCACTAAAGATAGAAGAAGACTATACCATCTACCCAGGTCATGGGTTAAGTACAACACTCAAAACAGAACAAAAAATAATACCGTATTGGATAGCACAAGTAGAAAGTACACTTTAATTACAAAAAAATAGTTTAACTCTGTAATATATGTTTATCTAAAACAAAAGTTGTAAAACTTCCTTCAAAGACAATGCTGTCTTTGACTGTTGCCACGACTTCAACCATTCTTTTTTTCCCTTTACTCGCTTCTATTTTGATGGTAGCTTTACATAAGACAGTATCTCCTATCTTCACAGGTGCTATAAACTTTGACATAGCACTTCCAAGTACAACATAGGGGTCATTCACAGCACACATCGCAGCATAGTCAGCAGCCCCAAAAATAAACCCACCATGTACCAAGCCTAGTGAGTCTGCCTTCATGTATTGGACTGTGTGTAAAAGTACTTCTGCATAGCCAGCTTCTAGTTTAATCACTTTTCCGCAAAGAGATGTATCTACATTAAGATGCGTATTGAGCTCTAACATCTATTTAGCACCTGCACATTTTCCTGCAGCACATTTTCCTGCTTCACATTTCATCTCAAAAGGTTTAAGTTCTGATTTTTGAGGGGCTTTTTCAAAAAAACCTTCTGTGTATAGCACATAGGTAAATAATCCTCCAAGAACAAGAAGCACAAGAACCATATAAAGTAAGAATTTTTTCATAAAAGAACCTTTTTAATGAGTAATAAAAAGAGTATAACAAAAAAAGGATAAGCAAAAGGAAATAGGACTATTCAAACATAGTCCTGTAAAGAAAAGTATTTTAATAAGAGAACTTGTATCCTCGACGTCTTACAGTATGTATCACTTGAAACCCAAGGATACTCTTTAAACGCTTTCTAATTTGATTAATCGCGACTTCAACGGTGTTATCACTTACATATTCAGGTTCTTCCCAAAGTGCATTGATAATCTCATCTTTAGAGAACACACGTTGTTTACGTAAAGCAAGATAGGCTAAAATATCAAATGTTTTACCATTAAGTGAAACTATTTTTTCATCATACTCTATCTTTTTATTGGCTATGTCAATCACTAATTTTTCTATATTCACATGCGTGCCAAAAAGATGTCTCATATTTGAAAGTACACGTGCAGCTATAAGGTCAGGATGTTCACTATGCCTACTAATCACATCGTCAATACCTAAATCAAAAAAAGCTTCTTGACGTTTCATATTTGTAGACAAGATAATAATCTTTGTTTCACTCTTTTTCTTTTTTACCTCATTCACATAACGCTCAAGTGAATATTTCACACCTTCATCTACAATAATGACCAATTCATAATGTCTAAAATCTGTAAAATTTGTTGCATCATATAAGTCTTTTGCATTGTCTACAATACATATAAAATAATTTTCTAATTCTTTTTCAAGTTCTTTTACATACTCATCACCAAAACCAACTGTTAATATTCTCATTTATTTCCATTTCTTAATATAAAAGCCTAAAACTTAAAGTTTTTCTACTTTTCTAATTTATTAATGTATTTATAGCAAAAACTACCTTATTTAAAAATAAAAGTACATTTACTTTACTAACCAATCATTACATCAGAATTATAAACTATATTTGTCAAATATTTGTCAATCAAGAAAATAGATTTATTTTTTTAAAGCTCTTATATATACTCGTTTAGGTGCAGGATACCCTTCAACTGTTTTTGTTTTGTCATTTGGGTCCAAGAAGTCTTCTAAACTTTGTGTGTCTATCCACTCTGTTTTTCTTTGTTCTTCTGCATCGGTCACCATAGTTTCTAATACTTCCACACTTTCAAACCCTGCTCTCATACACCAGTTTATAAGTGCTGGCACAGTAGGTACAAAATAGATATTGGGTATTTTAGAATATCTGTCTTTAGGTGTGAGGCATATTTCTTCACTTCCATCTATCATAAAAGTATCTAAGATGAGTTCTCCTCCCTTGTTAAGACCTTTAAAAAGGGATTTAAGCATGGCTACTGGGTCAGACCTATGGTAGAGTACGCCTAAACAAAAAAGTGTGTCAAATTTGTGTTCATAAAACTCTACATGTTCAACACCTAGTAACTCATACACAATGTCAGACTGTATAAAATGGTTCAAATATTGAAACTGTGAATAATAAATAGCTGATGGGTCAAACCCTATGAGTTTTTTAGGCTCATGGGAGAGCATCCGAAAAAGATAATAGCCATTATTGCATCCTATATCTCCCACTATTTTATCTTTAAGATTAAAATGTGGTTCTAAAAGATTGTATTTTATTTGACTTTGCCACTCAGAATCTATAAAAAGATTATTGATTTGGAAAGGACCTTTACGCCAAGGCTTCATTAAAAGAGCGGTTTCTTTTATTTGAGTACTTTGTTCTTTTGTTAATGTAGAAATATCTATAGTGATGCAATCACCTAGACTTACCTCAACATTTTCATAATGAGGTAAGTTTTTGATAGCTTCTTGGTAGGGAAGTATATTTTTCCAAGTGAGCCATTTTTGACGTTCTTGGCGTAAAAGGTTTAAATCCATCTATTTTTTTATATACACTTTTTTCATCGTTTGAGGAAACATAGGTCTATTAGCCCTTGGAGATACAGAAACATTTTCTATCTTTTGTACTACTTTTTGTCCAGAAACCACTTCTCCAAAGATGGTATATCCACCATTTAGATGTGCTGTAGGCACAGTAGTAATGAAAAACTGACTTCCATTGGTATTCATGCCATGGTTAGCCATAGCAAGTAAAAAAGGTTTGTCAAACACTAAATTAGGTGCATTTTCGTTTTTAAACTCTTTACCCCAAATAGACTCTCCACCTCTACCTGTACCTGTTGGGTCTCCACCTTGAATCATAAACCCTTTAATCACTCTATGAAAAATAGTGCCATCATAGTAACCCTTTTTTGTAAGACCCAAAAAGTTTTCCACCGCTAATGGTGACTTTTTAGGGTAAAGTTTCACTTCTATTTTACCTACGTTTGTTTCTATCACTACTATAGGTGTTTTTGTCTCACTCTTTTTTGGTATATCTTTTTTTACTGTCTCTGCATTTAGATTCATACTTAATGCTAAAATCATTAGTCCTGTCAAGATTTGTTTCATTTATTTATCCTTTATTTTATGGTTCGCAATTATAACTATATAACCTTACTTAATAAACATACTTGATAAACTTATTTGGCATAACTCGTTGCTCTAAGTTCACGTATCACATTCACTTTCACTTCTCCAGGGTACTGCACTTTGCTCTCTATTTCTTTAGCTATCTCTTTACTTAACAGTACTGTTTCATTGTCTGAGAGCTTTTGTGCATTGACTATGACACGTATTTCCCTTCCTGCATTAATAGCATAAGCTTTACTTACAGCAGGGTTTGCAAGCGCTATCTCTTCTATGTCTTTTACACGTTTTGTAAAACTCTCTAGTACCTCTCTTCTAGCCCCTGGACGTGCCGCTGAAAGCTTGTCTGCTGCACACACAGCTGCAGACTCTACAGAATCAGGCTCTTCGTGTCCATGGTGTGCCAAAATAGCATTTATCACCGTAGGATGTTCTCCATGCCTTTTACATAAATCCACACCTATATCTACATGTGAACCACCCATATCTTGAGTAAGTGCTTTGCCTATGTCATGGAGTAAACCAGCACGTAATGCGAGTTTCTCATCTCCACCCATCTCTGCAGCCATCACACGTGCAAGTTTTGCAACTTCTAGCGTATGAAGTAAAGCATTTTGCCCGTAACTGGCACGGTATTGCATACGCCCAAGAAGCATGACTAGCTCTTCATGCATAGAAAACAACCCTAAGTCTATGAGTATATTTTCACCTTCTTCATAGGTTTTTTGCTCAAATTCTGATTGTACTTTTTCATGTACTTCTTCTATGCGTCCAGGGTGTATACGCCCATCTTCTACAAGTATCTCTATCACACGTGTGGCAATGGCTCTACGGTAAAGGTTAAAAGAACTGACCAGTATCACCCCTGGTGTTTCATCGACAACTATATCTACACCTAAAAGCATTTCAAGTGCTTTTATATTGCGTCCTTCTTTACCTATGATGCGACCTTTATGCTCATCACTTGGTAAGTTTATGAGGTTCATCAGACGCTCACCTGCGAAGTCTCCTGCATAACGTGTGGTTGCTTGGGCTAAAATATAGTTGGCTTTCTTCTCCCCCTCTACTTTAGCCTCTTGTTCATACTTACGCACTATAGCAGCAACATCTGCACGACTTTGGGCTTCTACTTTTTCCAAAATGTATGCTTTTGCTTCTTCTTTAGTAAAAGAAGCAATATTATGCATTTTCTCTATCGTTTTCTCAATCTCAACTTGCTTTTGAACCTCTAGTTCTTCTAAGTGTACTTCTCTATCCAAAGCTCTTTGTTCCAGTGCTTTTAGCTTGTCTTCCTTTCTAGAAAACTCTTTTGTTTGTACTATGAGACTACGTTCCCTTTCATCTACCTGTGTAAGTTGTTTTTGAAATTCTTTTTCTTGTTCTATCTCTTTTTCTTTTATTTTTACATCTGCTTCTTTCAATGAAAGTTCTATCTCATTCTCAATGGCTTTTGCTTTTGCTTTTGCCTCAAGTTCATAATGCATAAACTTGTTTTTACAGGCATTTTTTAACCATACGTAACTTATAGTTCCTCCCAGAACTACGCCCCCTACTCCTACGGCTGTCTCCAACATATCTCGTCCTTTGACGTTTCTGCCGCGATAAAATCATGTCTGCTTTTACATCATAATGGTCAGTAACAACCTCTTTACTGTAACACAATTCACGCGTTACAAAAACTATTTTTTTTATATTTTTATTATTTTTTTCAAAAAATCTATCATACATACCTTTTCCAAACCCTACACGCCTTCGTGTACAATCTAGCCCAACAATAGGCACAATAGCTATATCTATACTTTTTTTTCTAAACTGTTTTGAATCATTTGGTTCTTTTATGCCAAACTTTTTTTCATAAAGTGGCAGTCTATATTTTACCAATCTAAAACTTTTACCTTCCATAAATGGTACATACACATTTTTCTTTTCTCTACGTAAACGGTAAATAAGTGGATAAACGTTAACTTCTAACGTTAAAGGCAAATAAAGCATCACATCTTTCGCATCATGCTCTTGAATGAGTAAATATATATTTTCGATTATCTTTTTGTCTATACTATATTTACTCCGTTTAGACATATCTTTTAAACGCTGTAAACAATCACTTCTAAATTGTTTTTTTCTCTCTTCTTTTTCCATCATTATCCATTAGTATTAATGCTCTTTAGCTATAATCATTTTACTAAATTATAGCTAAAGGGTCTTGTGTGCGTACAATAACTACTCTTCTTTTCAGTATCGTTTTACTCACCTTCACTGGATGTGGAGAGAAAAAAAAGAATGAAAAACATTTTCCAGAAACAAATAGCACAAGCATATTTACCCAAAAAGATTTAAAAAAACATACCTCTGATATAAATCCAGATATCAATCATAGTCAGTACCCTGACACATTTACACTTGATAGCACTCAAAAAAAATCTTATACATTTTCTACTTTAGATAAAAATATTTATTCCAATGCTTTTCATAAAAAAACCGTGGTACTCAATGTCTCTCATCTCTCCAACCCCATGTCTCTAGACCAGATGGAATCATTATCTAAATTACAAACAAGGTATCAAAGTAACCTTGTCGTGATTAGTCTTCTTCTAGGAGATTCTAAAAAGATATCTACACCTAATATATTTTTAAACAGGCATCATATTTATCATTTTGTTTCTCTTGGTAAAGAAAATGAAAAAATAGCCAATATACTCTATGCGGCTCTCGAACTAAAAGAAAAACCCATACCTCTCACGGTCATCTATAAAGAGGGAAAATACTACAGTCACTTTGAAGGTGCAGCTCCTTTAGAGATGCTAAACTACGACATAAAACAAGTCATTAAAAAATAAACGATCAAAAAATAAAGGCACACCCTATGTTTAATCTATTTAAAAAAGTTTTAGGCAAAACAAATGATGCCATAAAAGAAGTCATACCTAAAAAGAAAAAAAATATCACCAAAGAAGAATTTGAAGAGCTTTTACTCGAATCAGATGTCAACTATACACTGGTAGAGAAACTCTTAGAAGCTCTGCCAAACACCATTTCAAGGATTCAAGCCTTCAACTCACTCATTTCTGTCTTCCAATACGATATTGACTGGAAAAAAAGTGATACAAAACCTTTTGTAGAAATGGTTATTGGGGTAAACGGTGCAGGAAAGACAACAACCATTGCAAAACTAGCCTATATGTACAAACAAGAAGATAAAGAAGTTGTTTTAGGTGCAGGAGATACCTTTCGTGCAGCAGCCATTGAACAACTAAGCAGATGGGCAACAAAACTCAACATTCCTATTGTCTCAACACAACAAGGACATGACCCCTCTGCTGTAGTATATGATACTATAGAATCAGCCAAATCTAAAAACTATGACCATGTCATCATCGATACCGCAGGTAGACTTCATACACAAAACAATCTTAGTGAAGAACTCAAAAAAATGCTACGTGTAGCAAAAAAAGCTCTCCCCGATGCCCCTCATAGAAAAATGCTCATACTCGATGGTACACAAGGTAGTTCGTCTATCAATCAAGCAAAAGTATTTGATGAACTTATAGGTGTAGATGGTATAATCATAACCAAACTAGATGGTACAGCAAAAGGTGGCTCAGTTCTCAGCATTGCAGATGAACTTAAAATGCCTATTTTTTACATTGGCACAGGTGAGCAACCTGAAGACCTTATCACGTTCAAAGCCAATGCTTATATCAATACTATTTTAGATGAAATATTTATCTAGGAGTTAAAATGAAAAGTTATATAAATATTTTTTTAACTTTAGTCATGCCTTTGAGCATACTTTTTACAGCTATATCTGTGCTCTACTATTCTATGGAATTTGCATTTTCTAAAGCCATAAAGCTTGGTATTGTGACTGGTGTTTTATCGAGTGGTCTCTTTGCATTCGTGCTTGCTGCTGTTATTTTATTGGCTCGTAAAATACAGTCAAATAAACCCAAAGTACCTAGTACTCCCTTCAACAAAAACAAAATACCAAAAATAATCAAAGAACGCAAAGAAAATTTTGACACAACTCTGCTCAAAACACCGTCCAAAGAACAAAAGTTTATTTTACTAATGGACAGAGAATTGGCCTATGAGGTCTCTTTGCAATCTATGGAAGACCAAAATGTGGGTGAAATCATTTATCAAAATAAGGATAAAGGTTTAATTCTTTTAAAAGATGATTTAAAAGAACTTAAAATAGATATTACAACACTTACAAAACATACTGCAGAGATTATCATCACCTCTACGCTTGATCATCACTTCATAAAAGATGTTATGTCACTTATAAAAACTAAAGAGCGTCTTTTTTTACACTATTAAAGACGAAAGTTTTTTCTATATAGCTCTTCTAGGGCAGTTCTGTCTTTATAGTCTATCATATCACCTATCTCTATGACCACTTCTTGTTTCAAATTTTTATCTTCTATGGCATTTTTCAATATACTGTCTGCATTTGTTTTAATATAAAGTGGCAAAATAGGCAGCTTATTTTTCAAGGCAATAATACGAGAGCCTTCTTTAAAGGTGGTTAAAGACTCTTTTGTTTTGTTACGTGTGCCTTCTGGAAAAATAAAAATGGATTCCCCACGCTTTACAGCTTTTTTAATATCAGAAAAAAAACCAGACATTTGACTTTTATCTCTATCGAGCAATATAGATCCTGCATTACGAACAAAAAGTCCAAAAAAAAATGAATTATAAAGCTCTTTCTTTGAAATCCAAGGACCAAATATATCTGTATCTTCTAAAGTAACTTCAATGATAGGTGGGTCAATAATACTCCTATGGTTAGAAACCACAAGATATTGCCCCTCTTTAGGCAACTTCTCTTCATTTTCTATTTTAACGGTAATATTTAACGTTTTTAACTGAGCTGCAGAATATGCATGACGTAATCGTTTTTTCTCCATAGGATCATATGTTCTTGATAAACGAAAGCCAAAACTATTGGTCAAATATAAACCATAAAGTGCCTGTTTTATTGCATTAAATGTCACTATGTATCCTAAAAATGAAGTAAAATCATTATATCAAAAATACAGTTAATTTTTCTTTGGGGTCAGGTATTAAATCCTAAGTTTCTTAATGACCATACAAACCATAGCGTCACTTATCCCAATCTCATTTGCTATACTTGCTTGCGTATATCCATCTTTATATGCTTCAAGCATGGCAAAATTTCTCATCTGCTTGTCCATACTGCTATCAAAATAAGAACTTAGTTCTTTTCTTTTGACACTTACAGCTTTGTCTTCAACTTTTGTTATCTTCTTCTGTTTCTCTTTCTCCAAATCTTTTACTTCTTCTGTACTTAGTGGCTTATCTAGAAATTCTGCAAGTATATTGATATCATATTGCTCTACAAGCATGGATTTATTACAACACTTAGGCGTATCCATCTTGCCTAACAGCACAGAGCCAAGCGTATAGGGGTACTCTCCTACTTCACTAGACATACCTGCATCTAGAGGGTTATATTCTATATATCTGATAGTTCTATAAAGATATTCATCTTTCAAGATATACCAAGAACTATACCGTCCCTGCCACAGATGTCCTGTTCGTTTTGTTTTTTTATTATAGTAGATGGCGTAATTACTATTGACTTGTCGCATAAACAATGACAAGTTGCTTTGAGAGTTTTCTATAAGTAAATGGTAATGGTTATCCATCAAACAATAGTCATGTACCACAACTCCGTACACACGACATGCTTTACACAGTATCTGCATGAATTTCTCTTTATCATCATGATTAGAAAAAATGTGAGTTCTATTCACTCCCCTATTTATGATGTGATGGTAGCCAGGTATGTCTATCCTTGGTCTTCTTGGCATTATGAACCTCTATCTTTTATTTCATTTTGACAGTATATCATATTTAGGATTTAATACCTGACCCTTAAATTGTAGTGAGGCTACATTTAGGTCTCCACCTACATTGAGGGTAGTTGTTTCTGTCCCATGTATGTTTGCACCTGCTATGTTGGTGTCTTTGGTGCTTGTGAGGGTGATGTTGTTTGCGTTGCTAGTAGGTGGCTTAAACCCAAAGGCAAGTGTCCACCATGTTATAAATACTAGTGGGAGTAGTAGGTATAGTTGCTGGAGGGGTTTTGTCATTTTAGTTATCGTCTTCTGAATAATACCACTCTAAAAAGTCATAAAAGCTTTTCCATTGTGGTTTGAGTTTACCAGAGACCAAATCATCCATTTGGTTCCAATCTACACTATAGACTGCATCTGTCTCTTTGTCGTAAAAGTAGCTACCTTGTCCTTCTATAGATGAGATTCTAAGGTATCTATCTTGTATATTTGGATATTGTTCTCCCCAGAATGGGGTTTTGTAGTCTTCAAGGATTTCATTTAGTTCATATAACTCTGTTCCAGTGCTTCTAAAAAGTTTATAAAACTCATAAAAATCTGTATTTTTTTTAATATTTAATTCATTTAAAACTTTTTCAGCTTCATTTCTTGTAATTATCAAAGAATCTAAATAATCTTGTGACACCTCTTGAAATATATGCTCCTTAAAGGATTCTTGTATGTCTTCCCTATTCCTAGAATTAGGTCTCTGCATAAGTGGATGCCATTTATCGAAAATATTAGGTAACATATTAATTTTCCTCCAAGTTATTTAATTGTTCCAATCTTTGTTTATTTATACTTTGTCTGTCTTTATCAAATTCTGTTCTACTTTTAACAGGATCGTTTGGATTCGGCTTATTTCCAAATGGATGGAGGTTTTTAGTATCTCTTTGATGTATAGGGGCTTCTAATTCAATAAGCGGTCCACTTGCTCTTTGGTCTATGTGGTGCTGATTTGTTGGAACAGGTTTACCATTTATGTCACGTACATATGGGTTATTATTCTTTGATAGCCACCCTCTATTCGTGTATTCTTTTCCTGTTACAGGATTGATTTTATTAGGTATCTTCAAATCCATATCAATCTCCCTACCATAATGGTCATAAGTCCTTCCACTTGGTGTTGTGAATGTTCCTTTGGTTAGCACTTCTCCTTCTAGGGTTATAATATTACCATCTTTATTTTTCTTGTAACCTTGTGGTAGATTAAGTGTTAATTTTCTATCATTAATATTTGTATGTAGGCTAGAAGTCTTCCCACCTTTCCCTTTAGCGACCACAGCCCCAATAGCACCTGTCACCAGCCCAGTAGTTTGGATTGCTTCGCCTGTGCCTGCTCCATAGATATTATCCAGTGTTTGTGTATCTGTTGTAGCCATATTCGCTACAGTTTCAGTCGTGTCTATAATTCTATTGATTTTATCAAGCACTTGCTCTTTTACTACTTCTGATGCACTTTTATCTGACATGTTATCTATAGCATCAGATGCTCTTCAATTTAAGGGTCAGGTATTAAATCCTAAATTACTTAAATCAAAATAATGTCAATTTGTCATATTTTTACATCTCTAACGAGATTTAACTTATAATAGCACAGATAAACTAGAAAGGCTAACAAATGGCAAAGAAAAAAACACTCTTTGAGTGCCAAGCATGTGGATTTCAGTCTCCACGATGGATGGGTAAATGTACTTCATGTAATGAGTGGGAAAGTATGATTGAACTTAGTTCTGAGCAGATAAAATATCTGAAAGAGACTTCTAGTTCTACTTCTACTTCGGCACCCAAAGCAAAACCTATTACGCAAATAGAAGAAGATAATATTACACGTTTTACCTCAGGGAGTAAAGAACTAGACCTAGTTCTTGGTGGTGGCATAGTACCAGGTTCACTTACGCTTATAGGAGGAAGCCCAGGTGTGGGGAAATCTACCCTTTTACTTAAAATAGCAGGAAACCTTGCCAGAGATAAAAAAAAGGTACTCTATGTCTCAGGAGAAGAGTCAGCAGGGCAAATAAAACTACGTGCAAATCGCCTTGAAGCCAACCATGACAACCTCTATCTCCTTCCAGAGATAAACCTAAGTACCGTGATTTCTGAAATAACAAATCAAACCTATGCCTTTATCATCATCGATTCCATTCAAACATTATACTCTGAAGAAACCCCCTCCTCACCAGGTTCTGTGACACAAGTACGTACCATTACTTTTGATTTGATGCGTATCGCCAAGTCTTTACATATACCCATCTTCATCATAGGACACATCACCAAAGATGGTTCTATAGCAGGGCCTAGAGTACTAGAACATATGGTAGATACAGTACTCTACTTCGAAGGAGACACCAACTCTGAACTTAGACTATTACGTGGTTTCAAAAACCGTTTTGGTGCTACCAATGAAGTAGGTATCTTCGAAATGAACAAAGAAGGGCTCAATGATGCCAAGTCTATGGCAGGTAAGTTTTTTAACAAAGAGAAGCTACAGTCTGGCTCTGCTCTCACAGTCATCATGGAGGGTTCACGCCCTATTATAGTTGAAGTGCAAGCTTTAGTCTCAGAAGCCTATGGACACGCCAAAAGAAGCTCTACAGGTTTTGATAACAACCGACTAGGGATGCTTTTAGCTTTGCTAGAAAAGAAGCTTGATTTACCTTTAGGAACGTATGACGTTTTTATTAATATCTCTGGAGGCATAAAGGTCAATGAACCTTCTGCTGACCTTGCCATCATCGCAGCCATTCTAAGTAGCTACAGAGACAGGGAACTAAGCTCAGAAACACTTTTCATAGGAGAAGTAAGCCTAACAGGTGAGATACGTGAAGTCTCTGGACTTTCGCAACGTCTCAAAGAGATAGAAACCCAAGGGTTCACAAAAGCTGTCATCCCCAATAAACCTAATGAAAAAACTGCCATTAAATGTTTTATTGCAGATGAAGTATCTAAAGTGGTAGAGTGGATGTGAGAGTCGTTAAGCAAATGACAACTGCTTGTCATTTGTAGACTCGAAACCGAAGTGGTGGAGCAAAGCGACCCACGAAGGCTAATATGGTACAATAATGTTATGCATATTGGAACAGACATCATACAAATAGACCGTATTAAAAAGATAGATAATAAATATAACATAAACTTTAAAAAAAAGTTTCTATCAACTAATGAAATAAAGTTAGTAAAAAGAGTAGAAACACTCGCAGGTTTTTGGGCAGCTAAAGAAGCTATATCTAAAGCACTTGGCTGTGGTATTGGCAGTGAGTTGACATTTCATGACATACGTTTAACGAAAAATGAGAAAGGTGCACCTTCTTTTGTTTTAAGTGACAGAGCACAAAAAATACATCATGTTTCAACTTCATCACTTTCCATCTCTCATGATGGAGGATTTGCCATCGCAGTTGTTGCCATAGTCAAAAGTAATACAATATAAATTGACTTATTTTAATTGTAATTATACTACAATACTTACATAATATTTAAAAGGATTATGAATGAAATTATGGATAGCTCCCGCACTTGCACTCTTGTTTTTCTCAGGATGTAAAAGCACAAAACAAAATGTACAACTACAAAATACAAATGCACGTCAAGCACTCATTATACAACAACAACAAGCAAAAATAGAAGCACTTACTAAGCAGATAACAAAACCTAAGTCTAGAAAAAGAAATGTCACTAGACAATCTGCACTCCCCCCAGAACCAAAACGTAACATAAAACTTAAAAAAGTAGAAGATACTAATTTTAATTCTGAATATATGTACCCACAAACAAAGACTAAGCCAAAAAAAGTTGCACCACTTGCAAAAACCACAACAACCAGCTCTAGTATGACAAAGGAAGCATGCATTACGATGATTGGTGAAGATAAATTTAATAAATATACAAAAATGTTTGGGAATGAGGCATCATCCATTAAACGATGTGCTATGCTAAAGGCAATGAAGCATTAACCAAGCATTAATTCTCTTGTGTAAAATGTATCATTTTAAATCTATCACCCATCATTGTGGGTGATATCAATGTCTTTATTTTATCTGCTTCTCTTGCGTATCTCGCTTGGCTAGTCTGTTTCAAAAACTGCTCAAGTATATCTATAATCCCAAAACGTATCAGTGCTCTAGCCTGTGTTTCATAAATGACTTCTCTAAACCCTGCATTTACAAAAGCTTCACTTACGTGCCCAAAATTTACATCATACGTAATGTCATCATTCTGATAAGACTCTGATAATACCAATGATTCATCAAACAAAGGAAAGGTTTCATGTTTACGATAAACCCGTATTGAAAAATCATTACGTACATATTTTTCACCATAATCAAACGTTACAAAATCACATTTTTTAATGCCCTCTGACATACTTTCTGCAAATGATTCATAACCAACAGCCACTTCTCCTTGCTTTAAAGAATGCTTGCTTGCCCATTTCAACAATGTATCTGAAGCTTCTTCCCAAACAATAGCATCGTCCTTAACCATGGCTATTTTTTCATCTTTTAGTAATTCACAGGGGAATGCATCAAAAATTTCATTTGCAACCACAAAGGCATAGTCTACATTTACCTCTGAGATATCATTAAAATGTCTAATACTCACATCAGTACCAAAACGTTCTTCTATATAGGCTAACTGTGCCTTACGTACCTCAGGTTGACGCTCAACAATGCCAAACTTCAATATACTTACTAATGTTGGATCACATGTGTAAAGCCACTGTATCATATCACACAGCAAGTACCCTTTATGTGCACCTATTTCTATGAGCCATCCCTCTTTCTTCTCTTCTTTTTCTTCCATGAGTGTATAGAAATAATTAGCAATACTCGCTCCAAAAAATGCACTACTGCTTACAGAAGTGTAAAAGTCACCACTTTTACCTATGTCTTTAAAGTTTTTATAATATCCATCTTTACCATAGAGCCATGCCTGCATATACGCACTAAATTTCATTTTCAACCTTAGTATACAATTCAAGTAATAGTACCTGTTTATCTAATGCATATATCTTTTTATCTAACTTTTTAACATCTAAAGAGTTTTTCATAAGTGCTGTATCAAAAGAGGTTTTTTCTCCTGCTTTTTCTAAGTTACTTGTACTCACATAGAGTCTTTGATAAAGTGTTTCATCCTTTTTTGCCAAGGCTATTTTTCTGTCAATTATGTTAAGTTTACTTTTGACTAACGTATACTCTTTTTCTATGGTATCTTTACGTTCTATCACTTCTGTTTGGGCTTTAAGATGTTCTACTTTACTTGCTTCAACATCTGAAAACATATTGATATTTAATGGCATAGATATGCTAAAACCATATGTAAAATACTGTTCTTCTATGCCAGGTCTTGCAAAAAGAGGATTTAAATCTTCATCTGTATATCTTGCTTGTACTGATACACTGGGTAAATATTTTGCCCATGTTACTTTTGCGTTATACCCTTTTTCTTCCGCACGAAGTTTGTCACGAGCCAATTCAAGATTATCTCCTTTATATTTCGCTGCAGAGATAACCTTTAACTTTGGAAGTTTTAACCTATCAGGATTTTTGTCACTTAAACGTGAAAAGTTCTGTTCAAATGTCATCAAAGTCGTTTCCAGTTCAAGCAGTTTTGTTTCATCTTGATTTCTTTTTAAAATGGCCTGATCTAAAAAACTACTATCTAGGAGTCCTGCTTCATAACTTTCACGCTTTTGGCGTATATCTATAGCATCATTTTTAATAAGCAACGTCAATTTCTTTTTCTCTAACTTTAGCTTTTTCATTTCAAAGAGTAATTTCACTGCTTGAGCAATGGTTTCTCTCTTTTTAAGTTTTATTTCTGCTTCATTTGCACCTCTTAATGCCTGTGCATATTTAATAGCAAAGTAAATGCCTCCTGAACGAAATATAGGCTGATCTATACCTACAGTAAAACTACCTGTTTTAACCGTTTTATTTGTAAACTGTTTAGAATAGTTTTTTCTATATTGCAACATAATAGGGTTAATCCATGAGTTCTCAAGCATATCACTTTGAGCAGAATTAGACTGAAACTGGTAGTCAAAAAGTATATTCTTATTGTCAGAGAGTATATCGCTTAGTTCATCTGCATGCACGAATGACGCTACACACAAACTACAAAGTATTAAGTACTTTTTCAAAACGTTCAAACCCTTCATCTATTTCAATTTTACTAATGGTGATACTAGGTAAAAAACGTACCGTATTTCGCCCTGCTTTTAAAACTATCAAACCTTCATCCATAGATTTCTTGATAATATTTCCTTGAATCTCTGCACTCTTAGCACGAACTCCTCGCATAAGCCCAAGTCCTACTTCTTTTTCAAACAGATTTTCATACTTCTCTACTATCTCTTTCACTTTAAAAGAAAAATAAAGCAATGTCTCACTAATAAGCCCTTCATCATACAGTGGTACCAATACATCCAATACCGCTAAACCTGCAGCCGTGCTAAGGTAATTTCCTCCGAAAGTACTTCCATGATCACCTGCAGAAAGTATCTCTTTATGCTTAGTCATCACCGCACCAATAGGTACACCTCCACCAAGCCCTTTTGCTAAAGTAATGATGTCAGGTTCAATCTCATACAAATTTGAAGCCAAAAATTCACCTGTTCGGTAGACACCCGTCTGTACTTCATCCACAATAAGCAAAATATCTTTACTTTTGAGATGAGCTGCAAGTTTTTTTATCTCATTTTTATCAAAAGGCTGTACTCCACCCTCACCCTGTACCAACTCTATAAGTACCGCTACAGTCTCAAAATCTATGGCTTTATATACATCTTCTATATTCTTCTCATAAGAAAATCCATCTGGATAAGGTGAAAAGTGCGATGTATGAAAACTTTCTTGTCCTGTAGCTTTTACCGTGGTTATAGTACGTCCATGAAAAGAGTGTTCTAATGTTATCACCTTATAACGCTTGTTGTCAAATTTTGTCTCACCATACTTACGTGCAATTTTGATAGCCCCTTCATTTGCCTCTGCTCCTGAGTTAGCAAAAAAGATGCCCATATCATAGCCAGAGAGCTCAACGATACGCTGTGCTAATCTTGCTTGTGGCTCTATCACTTGTAAATTAGAAATATGTATGATATTCTGTGCTTGTTCACATATGGCTTTAGTCAATACGGCATTCCCATGTCCTACTGAATTTACCCCTATTCCCGATGCAAAATCTATATAATCTTTCCCCTTCTCATCAAACAATGTGGAGCATATACCTTTGACAAAATTTGTATAATTACGCGTGTATGTTTGAAGTATATATTGTTTATCTTGCTGTTCTAATGTCATTTTATTTTCCATATTATTTTATCTCTATTTTTATAAGTTTAGAAAAAATATCTTTAGGTGCAGGTATCACTATCTCTGCCCTATATGAAGAGATAAATTTTTCGTCTGCTACCTTCCATACTTTATCCACTTTATAGTCAGTTTTATTTCCATCAAAATAAATACTTTTACTCTCCAAGCCCGCTAATTCTTCTACTTCTAAAAAAAGTACTAATTTAGCACGACTAGCATCATCCACTCTTGCCATAGGTGTACCAGGAGCAACAAAATCTCCGACTCTTACTAAAAATTTATACAAATATTTATTTTTTAAAGTAAGTGATTTTTTGGCTACAGTATCTTCAAGCTTGGCCACGTTAAATTGCATATCTAGTATCTGTTTTTGGAAAGAGATAATCTTTTCTCTTGTTGAAAGATACTGTGTTTTCGCAGCACTAAATGTACTAAATGCATTGTCTTTTTGTGTCTTAGACGCTGTAGAAAGCTTAGAAATACGCTTATAATAACTCTCTTGTCGTTGCATAGTATTTTTTAAAGTAGATGCAATATCTTTATTGAGTTTAAACATATCTTTTAATAAAACTATATTTTGCTTACTATCATTTAAACTTAATTTATCTAATGTATCATCAATATGTATCACGCGTTCTGATGTAACAGTTTTTCCTTCAAGATCAAGGTTGACATCTATTATCAATCCACTCACTGCAGATTTCAAAATAACCGATTCGTAAGGCTCTACTTTTGCATAATGTACTTTAGCTAAAAGTAATAATGGCATAACTAATACTATAAATATTTTCATCTCATGTTTCTTTTTTGATTGATTATAGCAAAATGTAGTTAATATTGCAGGAATTTACCCAAATAATAAGGTGCAACGATAAGCCGTGTTTTGTCGTGGGTAGTTATTTATCTAGACGTAGTGTTGCCACAACGTTCAAGCGAAGCAGTTTTTCCAATCCAATGGCCTAATGAGACTTAATACCATTACTTCTTGCTACGAACAGGGTTTACCTAGCTGCCTATGTTACCATAAGCACTGGTGGGCTCTTACCCCACCCTTTCACATTGACTGTCTTCTTGAAAATCGGCAAAGCCAATCTTTCAATTTCCCAACGGATATACCCTTGGGGTATATCTCACTAAAGCTACGTTCAAAAGAACGAGAAATAGTATTGAGGCGACAGACTACTTTCTCTCTGTTGCACTTGCCCTCAGATTACTCTGGCCATCCGTTAGATGGAGCTCTGTCTCATATGTAGCACGGACTTTCCTCTCGTGCAAATATTATAAAATAAATGTCACCAGCAACTACCTATTGCACCTTAAGCGAATTATAACACATTAATAGTGAAATTTGACTTAATTAAAAATACAGGGGTTTGATAACTCACTATTTTTGATAATTTACCAAATAATAATCAACTAAATTTATCTTCATTCTTTTACTAAGTCCACGATGTAAAGTAATCATATTTTTCATGTG
>Ga0256840_1001572_pt1 | contig 21174 bp, 16 predicted proteins | sample 355202metaG_FD_185969 | JGI IMG/M metagenome (GOLD analysis project Ga0256840, IMG submission 185969) | Hydrothermal vent microbial communities from Mid Atlantic Ridge, Atlantic Ocean - 355-202 | ecosystem: Environmental > Aquatic > Marine > Hydrothermal vents | place: Atlantic Ocean: Mid...
TGTATTCGCGCATCGATATGATCGAAGGTTCCAGCATTGATGAAGGTGTGATCAAACAGGTGCACAAAGTGGCGGCTGGCTTTGATCGTGTGCTGGTCTGTCTGGACAGCAACCACACCCACGATCATGTTCTGGCCGAACTTAAGGCCTATGCGCCGCTGACCTCGGTTGGCAGTTATTGCGTGGTGTTCGACACCTTGATCGAGGATATGCCCGCCGATGCCTACCCGCACCGGACCTGGGGGCCGGGGGACAATCCGAAAACGGCGGTGCATGAATACCTGAAAACCCACCCTGAATTCGAGATCGACAAGGCCATCGACAACAAGCTTCTGATCTCGGTCGCGCCGGACGGGTATTTGAAGCGGACTGCCTGATGCCGGACAAAATGAAGATTTCCATCGTTATTCCCACCCGTTCGCGGGCGGCTTATCTGAAGGGGTGCCTGCAAAGCGTGCTGATCGCCGCCAAGGCGGCCGAATGTCCGGTAGAAATCATCGTTGCGGACAATGCCAGCAGTGACGATACCCAATCCGTGGTTGCAGGGTTCAACAGCCCGCTGATCACCTGTTTTCGCCAACCCGAACGGGTGTCCATGCGGCAGAATTTCGAAGACGGGCTGACACACAGCACTGGCAGCCATGTGATGTTCATTGGCGACGATGACGGTATCCTGCCCAATGGTTTGCGCCTGTTGTATGCTCTGATTTCGGCCCATGATCCCGATGTTGTTAAATGGCGCAAGCTGAACTTCAAATGGCCCAATGACGCCGAACAGATCCCCGGCCATCTGGTGATCCGCTATATGAAACTGTCGGGCAAGGTTTCGCAGATCAATCACAAGGCCCTGTTGGCAAAGTTTTTTCAGGGCACACATCGCGACTATTCCGACGGGGCGGGCATATACCATGGCTGTATTTCCCGACGGCTGATCGACAAGGTGAAAGCGGCCAGTCAGGGCAGCTATTTCTGGTGCTCGATGCCCGATGTCTATACCTCGGTTGCCAATCTGCTGGCCACTGATCGTGATATCCTGAAGATCGACAGGCCAATTTCGCTTCCCGGTGCTTCGCCACGATCAACCGGCGACAGTGCGGTCCGGATGGCGACTGAAGGGGACGCTGGCAAAGACAGTGACATGAATAAATACATCCGCGAGGCAAAAAACGACCCATACCGAAGCCATGTGCCCGATGAATGCATGAGCATCCAGTTGCATCTTTTGGCCGCGCTGGAACTGGCCTGCAAAATGCAGAATGTGCCCTTTGCGATCAATCGTAAAAGCTGGGAAAAGGTCATAGCCAGCGAGTTGTCCGGTTTCGCGCCGGAAATGGTAACACCCTGTATGGAAGGGGCCAAAAGGCTTCTGGGCGATCTGGAACTGACCACGGCTGCACCTGAAGGGCAGAAAAACACCCCTGCCAGCCCTGCACCACAGGCACAGTCTGATATGGCCAATGCGCCGCAGATATTAAATCACCGTATGTCGAAGACCACCATATCGGGCGGCGAACATATGGCCGGCATTGTCAAAGCCGCACAGTTTGTTGATGATCTGGTCGGGAACGATGATCTGCAAAAGGCCTTGCATCCCCCGGCGGCAATTCGGGGCATATTACGCATCCGCAAAAAGCTGCGGCAGCTTGGCCCGTAGGCAGGCATGTAATGCCCTGCTCTGTTGTCATGAAGCGGGGCATCAGAACGGGCCGAGCACCGATGGTCCGATTGTAAAATGCTTTTGATAATGCAAACCTTGTTGTTTGAGCAACCGCGAAACAAGGTGCGGTTGGCTTCTCCCAACCTTGAAAATTGCTACAGCACCGGCCCCAGTGTCGCGACAACATTGTGCCATATCCGCTGTTGAACGGACCACCTTACGACATCTTCAAGCGTGACGCTGTCCGAACAGGATATATATTCATTCTGGCGTTCGCAGACCGCTTGTGTGGTCTTTTGGTCCTGAATTAGAACATCGTTTTCATAGTTCAAGTCAAAACTGCGGATGTCCATATTCGAGGACCCCATGAATACGACTTGCCCGTCAATGGTCAGGGTTTTGGCGTGCAGCAGCCCGTCGCGGAATTCATAGATGCGGGCACCGGCCTCGAGCAGTTTGCGATAGAAACTGCGGCTGGCGGCTGCCACAATCCATGAATCGTTGTTTTTGGGCACGATCAGCGTCACCCGCACGTCGCGATAGGCCGCCGCGCACAGGGCTTCGATTACTGTCGGGTCGGGCACGAAATAGGGGGTGGTGATGACCAGTTCCCTGCGTGCTGTTTCTATCAGGGTAACAAACAACTGGGGCGAGGCGCGCAAGCGTTCGGTCGGGCCATCCCCCATCGCCTGTGCGACAAAACCGTTTTCGACTGGCTGGGTTTCAATCTGGAACGCCTCGATCGGGGTATCCATTTCCTTTAGCCAGTCGCTGGCAAACAGCATCTGGTTCTGGGCAACGATTGGCCCTTCCATCCGCAAAACAATATCGACCCAGGGCGCATATTTCGGTTTGACCCTGAATTCCGGATCGGCACAATTCTGGCTGCCGCAATAGGTGATCTTGCCGTCAATCACGGTGATCTTGCGGTGATTTCGCAAATCCAGACGGCTGGTCAGGATGGTGCGGATCGGCCGGTCAATCGGCAGGGCAATGGCCAGTTGCACGCCGGCCTCGGCCATTTCTTTCCACAGGGGGGATTTGACAAAGGCACGCGATCCCAACCCGTCCACCATCGCACGACATGTCACCCCGCGTTTGGCCGCGCGGATCAGGGCGCGGGCGGTGTTTGTGCCCGTGGTGTCGTCCAGCCAGATGTAATAGAGGATATGCACCGTTTCGGTGGCGGCATCTATGTCCTCGATCAGCCGTGTTCGGGCGGTTTGGGCATCGGCCATCAATTCGGCCCTGTTGCCATCGCGCGGGGCAAAACCGTTGATGGAACGGGCGTATCTGAAGGCCGGCTGGAACTGCAAATCGACCAGCGTATCAATGTCCTGCGGCGGGGCGATGACCTGATGGGCGTATTTGTGGACAATGGCAAAGATACGCCGCTGTTGCTGGTTTGCCTTATGGCCCAGATCGACCTCGCCAAACAGAAAATAGAGCGCCGAGCCGATGAAAGGCAGGGTCAGGATGACCATGAACCATGCCATACGGGTCGAGGGGAGCAACCCGTCACGCGCCAAAATCCGGATGGTAAAGGCCGTCACCAGAAGCGAGTGGAGGAAAAGAGTATACATGCGGACCCGATTGCGAAGGAATGGTATTTCCGGCCAAACCTAACCCGAAAAGCGCGCAAAGGGGATAGAAATTATCAACCCCTTGTCAGACTCCTGTCGTTGCACTTCGGTGCCATGCAGTGCGGCCACCTTGGCCACCAGACTAAGCCCCAGACCGGCCCCCGGACTGCCGCGTTCGCGGTCCAGCCGCCCCATGCGTTGCAGGGCTTTGGGCCAGTCAGTGGCGCTGATACCGGGGCCTGTGTCGGCGATGGTCAGCACGATTTTGTCATCATTTTCGGTCAGGGACACGTCGATTTTCCCGCCGGACGGCGTGAATTTGATGGCATTGTCCAGCAGGTTGGAAATGGCGCGGGCAAGGAACTGTTTGTGCCCCTCTATCATGGCCTTGTCGGTAATCTGCGCGTTCAGGGTCTGGTCTTTTTCCTCGGCCAGCGGGGTATAAAGCTCGACAGTATCGCTGACGATCTTTGACAGGTCCAGCGGCTCGATCTGGGATTGGGCCAGATTGGCCTCGACACGGGCGATGTCCAGCAGCTCGGTAAAGACCTGATGGACATAATCGGCCTCGGACAGGGCCTCGGCGATTATATCGGAATTATCGGCATCCGGATTTGCCAGCGCGGTTTCCAGCGTGTTGCGCAGGCGGGCCAGCGGCGTGCGCAGGTCATGCGACAGGCTGTCGGTGACCATCTGCAATTCGGTCACCAGCGTTTCGTTTTTCGACAGCATGTCGTTCAGGGCTTCGGCCAGCCGGTCAAATTCATCACCGGTGCCGCGCAGGGGCACACGGCGGGACAGATCCCCGCGGGCGGTTTCGGTGGCGGCCTGCTGGATCTCGCCAACCCGTTTCAGGATCGAGCGCGACACGAACAGCCCGCCAAGGGACCCGAACACCAGAAACGAGCCAAGCAAGGCCCAGGAGGCGTATTTCAGAATATCGCGAAATTCCCGCTGGCTGCGCATGTCACGTCCAACCATCAGGCGCGCGCCGCCGGGCAGGGTGATGGCCCGCAGACCGACCAGCACGTTCTTATCAATATCGGTGCGCATCAGGCGGATGGTTTGCCATGTGCCGTCCATCGGCACATCCGGCCAACTGGACAGGTTGCCGGCAATCGGGTGGACATCGGCGGTGGCATAAAGGTAAAGCGAATCCGCGCTTGAACGCGAGGTCGAGCGGTCGGCAATGGCCGATCGCAGCGCGAATTGCCCGCCTTCGATATAATCCCGAACCAGCCCGTTCAATTCCGCATCCACCGCCTGTGCCGTCTGGTTTTCCAGCAGCCGCATGGTGCCGACATAAACCGCCCCCAGCACCACGGCCGATGCCAGCAGCGAGGCAAAGATATGCAGGGCAAACAATCGCCGGATGGCGCTTTTGCCGCTATGGGGCAGGGTGGTCATTTTACCATCCGGTAACCGGCCCCGCGCACGGTCTGGATCAGGGGTGTTTCGCCGGGGGCGTCTATTTTCTTGCGCAAACGGCTGATATGAACGTCAATCACATTGGTTTGCGGGTCGAAATGGTAATCCCAGACATTTTCCAGCAACATCGTGCGGGTAACGATCCGCCCCGCAGTGCGCATCAGATATTCCAGTATCTGGAATTCGCGCGGTTGCAGTTCGATCCGGCGGGTGCCGCGGGTGGCGGTGCGGGTCATCAGATCCAGCGTCAGGTCCTGCACTTGCAGGGTGGTTTCATCCTGCGAAACCGGCGCACTGCGGCGCATGATGGCCTCGAGACGGGCCAGAAGTTCGGAAAAAACAAAAGGTTTGGTCAGATAATCATCGGCACCGGCGCGCAGGCCTTCGACGCGGTGGTCTGTCTGGCCAAGGGCCGACAACAGCAATACCGGCGTTTGCACCTTGTTCGATCGCATGGTTTTCAAAATGGAAATGCCGTCCAGCTCGGGCAGCATCCGGTCCAGAATGATAACGTCGTAAGGGCCGTCCAGTGCATGGGACAGCCCCTCGACACCGGTTTTTACCCAGGTGGTGGAGTGCCCGGCCTCGCCCAGCCCTTTTTCTAAAAAACCGGCTGTGCTGGCATCGTCTTCTATAATTAAAATACGCATGTCACCTATATAGGCAAAACGGGGGCCGGAAACCATATCCAGCCCCCGAATATATTAGCCCTTTTCAGAGAAAGGGATGGCGACAAAGCGGCGGTTGCCGTCGCGCTCGATCTGCACCAGAACCGAGGGGCGTCCGGCCTCGGTTGCGTCGTCAATCACGGCGTTGACATCCGCCAGACTGTTGACCGGCTTCTGGTTGATCGAAACGATGATATCGCCTTCTTGCAGGCCCACCGATGCGGCACCGCTGTCAGGTTCGACTGCCATCACGATGACGCTGTCACCTTCGGCCTGCAAGGCAAGGCCCAGACTGCCCATGTTGATATCCGGAGACATGTCGCTGGAAGCAACCTTGGTGCCATCGGTTTTCAGTTTGGCAATTTTGGGTTCCAGCACAACGGTTTTACCGCCACGATAGACCTTCATCTCGGTATTCTTGCCGATTTCCGCATCCGCCACAGCCAGAGTCAGATCGCCAACATCGCCGATTTCGGTATCGCCAAAGCCGATGATCACATCACCGCTTTTCACGCCGGCCTGTTGGGCGGGGCTGTTGTCCTGCACACTATCGACGATCACGCCTTTGGCTTTGTCCAGCCCCAGACTTTCGGCAATATCGTTTGTGACGTTCTGGATGCTGACACCCAGCCAGCCCCGTTCGACCTGACCATTGGCCGCGATTTCCGAAACGATGGGTTTTGCCAGTTCGGCCGGGATTGAAAAGCCGATGCCGACACTGCCACCCGAGGGGGAATAGATGGCCGTGTTCACACCGACGACATTCCCTTGCGCGTCAAACAGCGGGCCGCCCGAGTTGCCTTTGTTGATTGGCGCGTCTACCTGGATGAAGTCGTCATAAGGGCCGGCGCCGATATCGCGGCCACGGGCCGAAACAATGCCCGAGGTTACACTGCCGGACAGACCGAAGGGCGCGCCAACGGCAAAGACCGGATCGCCAACACGCAGCTTGTCCGAGTTCCCCCATTTGACCGAGGGCAGCTTGCCGCCCGCGTCGATTTTCAGGACCGCCAGGTCGGTTTTCGGATCGGTCCCCAGCAGGGTGGCGTCAAACTCGCGCCCGTCTTTCAGGGTCACGCTCAGTTTGTCCGCACCTTCGACAACGTGGTTGTTGGTCACAATGATACCGTCCTCGTCAATCACAAAGCCGGATCCCAGCGCCTGCGTGGGCTGGGCATTGCGGAACTGCTTCGGGCCGCCTTGCTGTTCGTCAAAGAACCGTTTGAACATTTCGCCCATCGGACCTTCGGGCAGGTTGTCGGGCAACATGTTCTGTGGGATGTTTTCTGCTGTTTTGCCGCTGTGGGTGGCGGTGATTTTGACCACGGCGGGGCTGACCACCTCGATCAGATCGGCCAGATTGGCGGGTTGTGTCCAGGCAATCGGGGCCACGGTGGCGGTTTGCGCCGTGCCTTGCATCGGCATCATCAACCCGACGGCGCCAATGGCGGCCGCGGTGGTGCCCAGCAACATGCGGCGTGCTGTTTTGAATCTGCGAGAGTCTCTCATTGTTCGTTCCTTCCATGAGTGCTTCTTGCTCATGGATATGGCCACGCCGGATGGAGAGCGTATGACGGTAACATTACAAAAGCTTCATTTTACTGATGCCAAATAGGCTCGTTTGATCGGAAACCGGTCGAAATCACGATCTTTCCTCTGGTTTTCCGACATCGGAAACAAAAATTACAGTAAGTCGAAAGGTGATATCTGCCTTATTTTCGCCACACAACCCCAAGTTTGTATCGCTATTGTTTTCAATAATGGAAAAACCACATGCATGTTGCCTATTTTGGAACAAAGCTAATTTGGGTGCGAAAATATTCAAAACTGGAAAATCCACTTATTTTCCAGCTTTGACAGGATGTCGCAGATTTTTAAAAATATTGAAAATTGCAGGAACTAATACTTTGTATGCCGTGGGAATTATATACTATTCGGAAATAATGCAGGGCACACCAATAAGTAGTATCTGTGCTGAATTGCGGCAGAATTTAATGAATTATGGCAAAATTATAACGTGACTAAATAACAACAAAACAGCATAATATCAATCATTTACAGGTATTTTACAGTTGTTAATAAATACAGGGTTCACAACTCAAATGATCCACCTTAAGGATATTGGTTAAGTGCTGCGCTGCCCGCTGGTGTAGTGAATTTTGATATCGAGCTTCCGTTTGCGGACTCGGTATCTGTGTTTGATTTTGGAGACCTGAATGCGACTAGTTGCTACAATTCTGACCGCGCTGTTTGTGATGCTGTCCTCTGCCCCGTCTTGGGCGGAGGGTAAACCGCGAATTGCTTTTCTGTATCACACCCCTGAAGATACTATCGGTTGGTCATTCGAACATGACCGCGCCCGCAAGGAAGTGGAAGAACACTTCGGCGATAAGATCGAGGTCAGCTATTTCTGGAATATAGCCGAAGGGGAAGAAGGCGAGGCCAAGATGAGAGAACTGGCTTCTGAAGGCTATGATCTGATCTTTGCCACATCCTACGGCTATCTGAATGGCGTTCTGAACGCTGCATTTGCCAATCCCGACACTAAATTCGAACATTCCAACGGGTTTGTGCGTGCGCCCAATTCCTCGACATACAGTATCCGCACCTATGAGGGGCGGGTGATTCAGGGGATTATTGCGGGCAATATGACCAAGACAAACAAGATCGGCTATATCGCGTCTTATGCAATTCCTTATGTTATCCGTGATATCAACGCGGCCTTTCTGGCTGCACGTTCGGTGAACCCCGATGTTGAATTCGAAATTGTCTGGCTGAACACTTGGGAAAATCATGAATTGGAAGCACAGGCGGCTCGCGATCTGATTGCGAACGGGGCGGATATTCTGATGCAGAATACCAATACGATTGAACCGATGAAAGTGGCACAGGAATTGGGCGCATTTTCGTTCGGGCAGGATTCCGATATGAAAGCCTATGGCCCTGATGCCAGTCTGACATCCTCGATCAACCATTGGGCACCCTATTATATCGAACGGATTCAGGCCCTGCTGGATGGCAAATGGGAAAGCCATGACACCTGGGGTGGTCTTGCCTCGGGTATGCTGGAAATCGGACCCTATTCCGACCTGATACCTTTGCGTGTTCAGGCCCAGGCCAACGATGCAATCGCCAGGATCAAAGAGGGGAGCCTACATCCCTTCACTGGACCCATCCGCAAACAGGACGGAAGCGGTTGGCTGGCTGCTGGTGAAACAGCAAGCGACAGCGAACTGCTGACGATGTTCTTTTTCGTCGAAGGGATTACCGGAATTATCCCGCAATAGCTTGATAGCAATGGGGAATTCCGATGAAAAAACGTGAGAGTATGATGGAAAAATATAATAAAATCATAGCAATGACCTTTGGGGCAACTTTGGCTTTGCTGGCGCCTGCCGCCATAGCGCAGGATAATACGGTTACGCTACAATCACCGGACAAAAAGATTTCGGTTACTGGTGAACTGCTGAGTGTCGATGACGGCTTCTATGTGATCAAAACGGTTGTGGGTGAAATGACCGTGAGCCGTGATCTGGTCACCTGCGACGGTACGGCCTGTCCGGTTGCGGAACCCGAAGTTGCCGCCGATGACGGGACGGTCGTTCTGAAGTCGGGCGACGGCACAACTTTCAGTGGCGAGTTGCTGGGTTTCGACGGCACGAACTATACGCTGAAAACCGTTGTCGGTGTTCTGACCATCCGCAGCGAATTCGTGACCTGCGAGGGGGCATCCTGCCCCAGTGACAAGGCAGAAGAGCAAGTGGACAGAACCGTCAGCCTGATATCGGGGGACGGGACACGGTTTACCGGCAATTTGCAGGAATATGACGGCACGAACTATGTGATCGAAAGCGAGCAGGGCGTTCTGACCGTCCGCAGTGAATTTGTGACCTGTGTTGGTGATGCCTGCCCTGATCTTGGCCCTGTTGTGGCCGAATTCAAGGTCGCATCCCCTGCCGGTGTCGGCGAGCAGTTTATCGGTAAGGCGCTGAACCGGTTTGCCAATGAAAAATCCCTGAATGTGACGCGGTCGATTTCCTATGACGGAACCGAAGTAAACTATCTGCTGGGGAACAATTCGGGTGAACTGGTTGCCAGTATCACTGTCACACCGACGGATGATATTGCATCCCTCAAGGCGCTATTTTCGGGGGATGCGGCCTTTGCCCTGACCCGCGAGGCGTTCACCGTAGAGGAGATTGCAGGGATCGTTAACATGCGGGCCAAAGATGTGGCGGCGCGCCTGAACGCCCAGACCATTGCGCTTGATGCGCTTACGGCAACCATGAACCCCGCAAACCGCGTGCGTTCGGTGTCGTTGAAACAGATGGGGGATGTTCTGTCCGGCCGGGTTACCAACTGGAAAGATGTTGGCGGCGATGATGGCGCGATCCAGTTGCATGTGCTGAATGCAGACAGCAATCTGGCGCGGGTGATCAAACGCGACATTCTGGCCCCGCGCGGTTTGCGGCTGGCTGCGAATGTGATGGTCCATGAAACACTGGACGAATTGAACAAAGCGATTGCCGATGATCCGATGGCGTTCGCCGTATCGTATCGTTCGCAGAATAAAGGCAATAACATTCCGACGACCCGCAATGCCTGTAATATCTTCTCGAGCGCGAACTCCTTTTCGTTGCAGACCGAAGAATATCCGCTGACGATGGGCTGGAACCTGTATACCCTTCAGGGTCAGGAAGTGCCCGACCTGTCGAAAAGCCTGGCAGAATACCTGTCCTCGGATGAAGGTCAGGCCGCTGCGAAGGAAGCGGGCCTGGTTGGCCTTGCGATTGACAAGCAAGCCATGAGCGAACAGGGCGAGCGCCTGTTGTCCGCGATGCTGGCCTCTTCAATCGACAAGGCCGGTATCAAGGTCTACCGCAATTATCTGGCCGAGGTGTCCACAGCGGACCGTTTGTCCACGACATTGCGGTTTGTGTCGGGCTCGGCCCAGTTGGACGATCGTGCCCTGCGCGATGTGCGCCGGATTTCCGAACTGGTGCGTAAAGGCGAACTTGACGGCAACGATATCCTGCTGATCGGCTTCAGTGATGCGGTCGGGGTGTTCAAGAACAACATTGTTCTGTCCCAAGCCCGCGCCGAACGCGCCAAGGCCGATATTCTGAACAGCACCATCGGTATTCTGGACGCGGCGAACGTCAAGACATTCGGCTTTGGTCCGGTTGCGCCGGTTGGCTGCAACGAAACGCTGGACGGGCGCCAGTTGAACCGCCGGGTCGAAGTATGGATCCGTGGCTCGAACCAGGACCGGTTGCGCTAGGCTCGCGACATTTCGGAAAACCAGAACCGCGGCCGGTAAAACGGCTGCGGTTTTTTTATGTCCGGCAAGAAAAAGGGCGGCCCCGAAAGGCCGCCCTTGAAACTGTTTTTACGGATGTCTGATCAGCCTTCGGATTTCAGATCGTTATAGAGTTCAAACGCCTGCTTGGCGGGCATCAGTTCATGAACCACTTTGGAAACCGCCTTGATCATCGCCACAGGGGCTTCGGACTGGAAGATGTTGCGGCCCATGTCAACGCCCGCAGCACCCTGATCAACCGCGCGGAACGCCATGTCCAGTGCGTCCAGTTCGGGCAGTTTCTTGCCGCCGGCAATCACGATTGGCACGGGGCAGCCGGCCACGACTTTTTCAAAGCCGTCCTCGATAAAATAGCTTTTGACGTAATGCGAGCCGATTTCGGCGGCGATACGGGTGGCCAGACCAAAATAGCGCGCATCGCGGGCCATGTCTTTGCCAACGCCGGTAACGGCCAGTGTCGGGATGCCGACGCGCATGCCTTCGTCGATCAGGCGGATCACGTTGGTGATGGATTTATGTTCGTATTCCGCACCGATATAGACCTGTGCTGCCATGGCGCAAACGCCCATGCGCACCGCGTCATCCATCGCCACTGCAATGGTTTCATTCGACAGTTCCGACAGGATCGAGTTGCCGCCCGAGGCGCGCATCACGACCGGTTTGGTCAGGGTCGGCGGGATCATCGAGCGCAGAACACCACGGGTGCACATCAGCACATCCGCATGTTCTGCCAGCGGCAGGATGTTCAGATCGATCCGCTCCAGCCCCTTTGTCGGCCCCTGGAAATAGCCGTGGTCAAAGGCCAGCATTACGGTGCGACCGGTTTTCGGGTTAAAGATGCGGCTCATCTTGTTCTTGATGCCCCAGTCGTAATTGGCAAGGCCCTTCAGGAAAAAGCCCTGTTTGTCCTGCGGGGTGTTCAGACCAAAGTCTTTGCCGTCTTTGATGTCGTCGATATCTGCCATGTCGTGTTCCTGTCTTTTCGGGTTTAAGTGTTAGCGGTTTCAAGCGCCTTGACCATTGCGGCAAAGGCACGTTTGGGTTTTTTTGCGCCCAGAACGGCGCTGCCGCTGACCACCATATCGGGGGCGCAGGCGGCGATTTCGGCAATGCTGTCCAGCGTCACGCCACCATCAAAGGCCAGCATCGCATCGGGGGCGATTTTGCGCAGTTCCGTCAGACGGGCGCAGGCGGCGGGGATGTCGGCAGGGGTGCCGCGCGGGTCGAGCGACAGCACAAGGATCATATCGGGGTTCAGCGCCAGCAGCGGGGCTGCATCATCGAGCGTGGTGCCGGGCATCAGGGCAAGGCCCGCCATGACGGGACGTTCGGACGCCTGAATAATTTTGATCGCCTCGGCGGCGTTATCGGATTCCGCGTGCACGGTGATCATATCTGCACCGGCCTTGATATAGCTTTCCACATGGGCGGCGGGATCCTGCACCATCAGGTGAACATCACGCAGCAGGCCCAGATCCATCGCCGCGACAAAGCCGGGACCGCCGATCATCTGGGGCACGAACACGCCATCCATGATGTCGAAATGCAGGATGTCGCAATCCCATTCCGCCACGTTTTGCGCCGCGCGGCGCAGGTTGCCCAGATCGGCGGCAAACAGGCCAAGGCTGATGCCTTTGGCGCGGGATTTCAGATCATTGATGTTCATCATATCATTCCTAGAAAATCACGCCTTTGCGCAGGATAAAACAGCCATAGGGCCGCATGTCGGTGGTGGCAACCACGCCAAAGGCCATGCGGGCGCGCTGATAGAAGGTCTGGCGCTCGATACTGCCAAGGGCGGTCCCTTCGGGCATGGCGGCGGACAGAATGTCAAAGGCCTGTGTGTGGACCTCGCCCATCTCGTCGGGCGCGTTATCAATCTGCATCCGCCACGCGCAGGCGTCGGAAAACCCGTCCAGAGGCATCACACCGGTGATCAATTTGATCGCATCGGGGGCCGTCATGGCGGGCAGGGGGATCACGTCGCCCCAATGGGTATGGGCGGCGGTCGAGCCGGCAGGGAAATTGGCATCGGCTACAACGATTTCATCGCCATGCCCCATGCGCATCAGGCAATCCAGCAAATCAGGCGTCATATTGGCGTCTATTCCGATCAGCATCCTTTGCTCCTTTACCGTGAATGGGGGCCGCGACCAGTTTTGCCGCAGCCCCCGTTGTCAGGTCCGTATCACAGCCCTAGCGCGGAGGCAGAGGCATCCATGCAGGCACAGCAACATCGGCGTGGGCGAACTGGGGCAGTTTGGCCGACAGCTCTTCCATGTTCTTGATGTCTTTGTCATGCAGCATGGCCTGTGTGATCAGGGTGGGTGGAATGATCACGTTGTGGCCGGGGTCTTCGCCCGCCAGCATCATGGCCAGCGCCCGCACCGAGACCTCGCCCACAACAGCGGGGTTGGTGGCGGCGGTGGCGGCCCATGCACTGTTGGGTTCGCGCATGGCGGAAATATCGGCGGTGGACACGTCGGCCGAGTAGATCTTGATCTGCTCGTTCATGCCGGCTTCGTCCACAGCGATTTTCACACCCTTGGCGAATTCGTCATAAGGCGCGAACATCACGGTGATGTCGGGGTTTGCCTGCAAAACCGAACGGGCCTGATTGGCAACCGAGTTGGCAATCGGGTTGTCCAGCGTGCCGAACTGGGCGACTTCCTCGATGCCCGGATATTTGGCCTTGAACTCGACCCATGTCTCGTCGCGCCGGTCCAGCGGGGCAATGCCGGCCACATAGACATAACCGGCCTTCCAGGATTCGCCATTGTCCTTGATGGCCTGCTCCAGCGCCAGACGGGCCAGATCGCGGTCGGATTGTTCGATCTGCGGGATGGCGGGGTTTTCGACGTTTACGTCAAAGGCCACAACCTTGATCCCGGCATCGATGGCGCGCTGTGCGGCCTCTTGCATGGATTCGGTCAGACCATGCTGGATGATGATGCCATCCACGCCAAGGGCGATGGCCTGATCCACCATGTCGGCCTGAAGGGCTGCATCCTGACGGCTGTCGAATACCCGCAGGTCAACGCCAAGGGCGGCAGCCTGTGTTTCAACGCCCGACAGATAGGCCTGAAAGAAATCGCCGGTGGACAGATAGCGCACCAGCGCGATTTTCACATCCCCTGCATTGTCGAAGGGCGCCGGCATTTCGCCTGCGAATGTCGGTGTGGCAAAGCCGGTTGCAAGTGCTGCAATCCCGCCCGCCATACCCAGAACGATACGTCGTGTCAGTTTCATATTATGGTTCTCCCTTTTTTGATTATAGTGCAGTCTAGTGGTTCGAAGCCGCGCGCCTCCCTGTCAGCACGAAGGTAAAGACGAGGGCAATCACAAGCACCGCCCCCTTGACGAAATCCTGTGTGTAGTAAGGCGCGTTCATCATGGTCAGCCCTTGCAGCAGAATGCCGACAAACAGCGCACCGATGGCGGTGCCGAATGCGTTCGGTTTGGCCACACCCATCACCGCATAACCGATCAGGGCGGCGGCGACGGAATCCAGCAGCAGGTTGTTGCCCGAGGCAATATCCCCGCGCCCCAGACGCGCGGCCAGCAAAATCCCCCCGACCGAGGCCAGCACGCCGGAAATCATATAGGCCAGAATTTTGTAGCGGTTGACGTTGGTCCCCGCCAGCGCGGCGGCGCGCGCGTTCGAGCCGATGGCATACATCAGCCGACCGTGGCGGGTCAGTTCCAGAAAGACCCAGCACAGGATGGCCACGATCACCAGAATAACCACCGAAACCGGGATCAGGTTATCAATAAAGAAATCGAACCGGTGGCGGCCCAGCCACAGGAATTCCGGTGCGAATGTGCCGTTTGCTGTGGTGCCATCGGGCAGTTTCATGCCGGTGGCAATCGAGCGGCCCTCGGTCGGGATACGTTGCAGCCCGATCAACAGGAACATCATCCCCAATGTTGCCAGCAGATCGGGCACCTTCATTTTCACAATCAGCAGCCCGTTCACCAGCCCGATCAGTGCGCCCATCACCAGACAGGCAATCACCGCAGGCACTACGCCGGTGCCCAGAACCACCATCATATAGGCCGACAACATCAGCGCCGATGTCGCAGTTGATCCGATCGACAGGTCAAATCCGTCCACAACCAGTGTGAAAGTCACCCCAAGCGCCAGAATGCCGGTGATCGCCACCGACTGGAAAATGAACACTGCGCTATAGGGGCTAAGGAAGCCGTCGGTTGATACCGAGAAGAAGATCAACAAGCCCGCCAGCAGGGTCAGAAACCCGTAACGGATGGCATAGTCCACCAAGGTTTTCTTTGGCGCCATGTCTTTGTGCGTATTCGTGCCGTCCTGCATTTTCGGTTATCCGTTCACTTGAGTATTGGTTTGTCCGTTGGTGCCGTTTGTCATGCCTGCAACTTCGGCCACCACCTGTTTTACGTCCAGATCAATGTTGCGGTGTTCACCGACGATAGCATGATCCGCCAGCACGATGATCCGGTCTGCGATTTCCAGAACCTCGTCCATTTCCGAGGCCATGACAATTGTCGCCCGCCCCATGGCCGTTTCGCGGATTTTAGCACCGATATCGCGGCGGGCCTTGATATCGACGCCCTGAAATGGTTCGTCCAGTATCAACAGATCCGACGGCTGGCTTAACCAGCGCCCGATCACCACCTTTTGCTGGTTGCCGCCCGACAATGTGCCGATGTCGTCCTGTTCGGACTGGCAGACGATGCCCAGATCATTGATGGTTTGTCGTGTGGTGCGGGCCTCGTGCCGGCGGTTGACAAAGGACAGGGTGGAAAACCGTGCCAGAAACGGGGCGGTGATGTTTTTGGTCAGGTTGTGGTCCTGTAACACGCCGTTGGTGCCGCGATCCTTGGCGCACATGAACACGCCGGTATCAATCGCGTGACGCGGGGATTTCGGGTTGTAGGGTTTTCCCAGCAGGGACATGCTGCCGCCAGCCGGTTTTTTCAGGCCATAGAGGATCGCCGCCAGTTCCGATTTGCCCGAACCGACAAGGCCGGTGATCGCCAGAACCTCGTCCGCGTGGACGGTCAGGTTTATTTCCGATGTGCCTTCGCGAATTTGCAGCTCTTTCAGCTCCAGTACCGGTTGGCCGGCGGATTTTATGTCCAGATCGACCTCGGACATTTTCTGGCCCAGCATCGCGTTCACGGCGGCCTCATAATCCAGCGGCTTTTCCTCGAAGGTGCCAACGATTTCGCCATCGCGCATGCTGACAATCCGGTCGGCAATGCGGTGGATGTCGCTGGTCCGGTGCGAGATATAAAGGATGGCCACGCCGGCATCGCGCAGACGGTCCAGCAGGGTGAACAGCCGCGCCGCTTCGGTGGCGGAGAGGGACGAGGTGGGTTCGTCCAGAATCATCAGTTTGGGTTCATGCGCCATCGCGCGGGCAATGGCGACCAGTTGACGATCGGCCAGTGCCAGTTCGCTGACCGGCTGGTTTACATCCACATCCAGCCCCATGGACTGTGCCAGTTCGCGGGCTTTTTGCCGGATTTCACGGCGTTTCATAAAAAACCCGCTGCGCGGTTTGGCCAGCGTGTCCAGCATCAGGTTCGAGGCCACATCCAGATCGGGAATCACACCGTCGTTGATATTCTGGTGAACCGTTACAATACCCGCGCGGATGGCTTCGGAGGGGGTGGCTGCCCTCAATTCCTCGCCATGCAGGCGGATGGTGCCGCTGTCGGCGGGGTGGACGCCGCAGATTACCTTGACCAATGTTGATTTTCCGGCCCCGTTGGCGCCCATCAATACGGTCACCTCGCCCGAATTCAGGCCCAGATCGATACCGCGCAACACGCGGTTGGTGCCGAATGCTTTTGCCAGTCCCCGAATTTCAACTGCAGCCTTTGACATGCTTGTCCTTCCCCCCGATAGCAAGCGATCTTATGGCGCTGTAATCAAATGTCAATGGGCGTTGACAAATGGCGATCTGTTTACAATGCTACGTTTGGCAAGTCCGGCGGATCAAACGCGGGGCGATCATGGGGAAATGTCCAAAACCCTTTGAAATAACGGGTAAACAGCGGCAATCCCGAAAACGGAGGGGATCATGTCAGAACAGAACACCGGTTACGAACCCTTGACAGTGGAAACGATTCCCGCGCGGTTGGGCGGTATTTCGGCGGTGACGGACCACTTGGGAACAGATATTTCCACATGGGTTGCCGACGAAGTGGGGGATGGCAACCTGAACCTTGTGTTCATCGTCAAAAGCCCCAAAGGTGCCGTGATCGTCAAACAGGCGCTGCCCTATGTGCGGCTGGTTGGGGACAGTTGGCCCTTACCGTTAAAACGGGCGTTCTTTGAATATCACGCCTTGATCCGCCAAGAGGAACGCGCGCCCGGTCTGGTGCCGCAGGTCTATCATTTCGACGAGGATCAGGCGCTGATCGTGATGGAGTTCCTGACCCCGCATATCATCCTGCGCCATTCCCTGATGGCGGGCAAAAAACACGACGGTCTGGCCGGTGTAATGGGCAGGTTTCTGGGCCAGACCATGTTCCGTGGCTCGGACCTGTCAATGGACACCGCGAAACGCAAGGCTGATCTGGCGCTGTTTGCCGATAATGCCGAACTGTGCGACATCACCGAAAACCTTGTGTTTTCCGACCCTTACTTTGACGCCGAGTTGAACCACCACACGCCGGGTCTGGATGATCTGGTCAAACGGTTGCGCGCCGATATTGACCTGAAGGTGGCCGCGCAGGACATGAAGGCCAAATTTGCCAATAACGCCGAAACCATGCTGCACGGCGATCTGCACACCGGCTCGATCATGGTGACGGATACCGAAACCATGGTGATTGATCCCGAATTCGTCACCTACGGCCCGATGGGCTTTGACATCGGCATGTTGCTGGCCAACTTCTTTATGGCCTATTACGCCCAGCCCGGTCACGCCGAATCCGAAGGGGCGCGGGCGGACTATCAGGAATGGATACTGGGCGTGATCAGCGACATCTGGCGCGGGTTCTGCGATGAATTCTCGCACCTGTGGCGCACCGAGCGCAACGGCATCCTGTACCAAGCCACATTGTTCGAGGATCAGGGCGATTATCTGGCGTCCGAACAGGCGCTTGCAGCGCGGTTGCAGCATATATTCGAGGACACACTGGGCTTTGCCGGTGTCGAAATGATCCGCCGCACCCTTAGCCTGGCCCATATCGCCGAAAACGACACGATCGAGGACGAGGCGATGCGCGCCGATTGCGAGGGCAGGGGGCTGCGGTTGGGCCGCTCGCTGACGGTGAACAGGGCGGCATTTGCAGATTTGGACAGCGTGATTTCACAGGCGCGGATGATTGGACAAAGGAAAGAGTCATGAAAGTAGGCGATAAACATTACCGTTCGATCTGGTTCGATGAACCAAGCGGGCAGGTGCAGATCATCGAGCAACGCTGGTTGCCACATGAATTCCGCGTGGTCGACCTGAAAACCCGCGACGATTTCGTGGTGGCGATCCGCGATATGTGGGTGCGGGGCGCGCCATTGATCGGCGCCACCGCCGCCTATGGTGTGGCCGTCCAGATGGCGCTGGACCCGTCCGACAAATCGCTGGCCGAAACATGGGACATCCTGCACGAAACCCGCCCCACCGCGATCAACCTGCGTTGGGCGCTGGACGAAATGAACGCGCTGCTGAAACCGCTGCCCGAGGGCGAACGCGCGGCGGCCGCGATGAAACGGGCGCATGAAATTGCCGATGAAGACGTGGAATGCAACCGCATGATCGGCGTGCATGGCCTTGAGATCATTCGCGAAATCGCCGCCAGGAAAAAGCCGGGCGAGGTGGTGAATATCCTGACCCACTGTAACGCCGGCTGGCTGGCTACGGTCGATTGGGGCACTGCCACCAGCCCGATGTATCACGCGGTTCAGGACGGCATCCCGATCCATGTCTGGGTGGACGAAACCCGCCCGCGCAATCAGGGCGCTTTGCTGACCGCATGGGAAATGAACAGCCACGGCATTCCGCATCACCTGATTGTCGATAACGCCGGCGGCCACCTGATGCAGCACGGGCAGGTTGATCTTGTAATCGTCGGCACCGACCGCACCACCGCACACGGCGATGTGTGCAACAAGATCGGCACCTATCTGAAAGCACTGGCGGCCAAGGACAACAATGTTCCGTTTTATGTGGCGCTGCCATCGCCGACGATTGACTGGACGGTCAAGGACGGCGTGGCCGAAATCCCGATTGAGGAACGCACAGATACCGAAGTCACCCATGTTCAGGGCAAACTGGCCGACGGCACGGTGACCGAGGTGCAGATCAGCCCCGACGGCACACCGGCGGGCAACCCGGCGTTTGACGTCACACCACGGCGGCTGGTCACCGGCCTGATCACCGAGCGCGGCGTTTGCGAAGCCTCGCCCGAAGGTCTGGCCGCGATGTTCCCGGATCGGGTTCAGACATAAGAATACCACTCACGGAACGGCCCCGCCTGTTATGTGTTATTTATTGTAACCAGTGATCAGGCGGGGCTGTTTTTTGACAGATTTGTCTGTGGGCCGCACAGCCATCTACCGGTTGAACAATCCTGAAACAGCAGGGATCAGGCGGCCGCCAACATCCCCTTTGCTGTGGCAACGCTGGTCACCACATGGGTTACATAGCCCCCTGAAATCGCCGCCAGCATCGGGGCAACCTTGTCGGCGCCGACCGACACCAGCAGGCCCATGTCCAGCCCTTGCAGTTTGTCCAGCTCTACCCCGATCATCCGGTCATCCAGCTCGCCGGGGATGAACCGGCCTTCCGCGTCAATGAACCGGCCACATAACACACCTGTTGCCCCGCGCCTTATATACCAGTCCAGATCATCGTGACTGGCCAGACCACTGCTGACAATATGGCTGCTGTGATCACACGATCCCGCCGCAAATATCGCTTTATTACAATGACTTAACGCGTCTATCTGATCCCTGATAATCGGCTCGGCCCGCAGGCGGGCGGCCAGTTCAGGGTCGCTTAGAACCGCGGGGGCGTGCAGGTTGATCAGTTTGGCCCCCAGCCGTTGCGCCAGATGGGCGGAACAGATTTCGGCGGTGAACCCGTAGGGCGTGGCCATCGACCCCACCAGTTGCGACACGGTAATACGGTCGGTCTGCACCTGCGGCATGGCCTCGGCCATCTCGTAAACCGTGCGGCCCCATGACACGCCCAGCTTGTCGCCAGGCTCCAGCAGCGAGGGCAGCCATTCCGCCGCCCCGCGCGCCACCCGCAACAGCGCGTCTTCCTCGGTGCCGGTGCCGTCGGGCACCACATAAACGGCGGCCAAGCCAAAGCGTTCGCGCATTTCCTCGGCCAGCCGGTGGGTGGTAAAGGCCTTGGGCGCCAGCGATATGCGGATATAGCCGCGCTCCTTGGCCTCTTGCAGGTAATTGACCACGGTGGCGCGCGATACGCCCAGATGGCCGGCGATTTCGGTCTGGTTCATACCGTCGTGGTAATACAGCCACGCCGCTTCGATCACGATGCTTTCGCCCGTGATCTGCCCTGTGTTGCGTCTGCGCGTGACTGTTGCCATTTCTATTCCTTTTTTATATTTGACACTATATACTGACAATTGTCAAAAAGCCCCCGTTTGGCGGGGTATGGATCAGAAATTACACAGGTGCATCATGGTTGCAAACCGTTGGGACGACATCGAGGCAAAAAAGATTGTGGCAGAGGCGGGGGCGGACCCGGCGGATCGGGATCTCGCGGTTCAGGCTTACGCCTCGCGGCTGCTGGGGGCGGATATGGCGCTGGTGCAGCATGGCGGTGGCAATACCTCCTGCAAGGTGCTGCGCAAGGATGTGTTCGGCAATGACGTGAAAGTGCTGCATGTGAAGGGCAGCGGTCATGATCTGGCACAGATCACACCGGCGGGGATGCCGGCGGTGCGGCTGGAACCGTTGCTGGCTTTGCGCGCGCTGGATGGTCTGTCGGACGAGGATATGGTGAACACCGTGCGCTGCAATATGCTGGACGCCAGCGGGCCGAATCCGTCGGTTGAAATCCTGCTGCACGCCTATCTGCCACACGCCTTTATCGACCACACCCACGCCACCGCGATGCTGGCGATTGCCGATCTGCCCGATGCGGCGGCTGTTGTGGACGAGATTTTCGGCGGCAAAGTGGCCGTTGTGCCGTTCCACATGCCGGGGTTCGATCTGGGCAAGGCAGCGGCAGAAGTTTACGAGGCCAACCCCGATGTCGAGGGCCTGCTTCTGTTGAACCACGGGCATTTTACCTTTGGTGACAGCGCCAAATCGGCCTATGACCGGATGATCACCCATGTGAACATGGTCGAGGACTGGATTGAACAAAAGACGGGGCGCAAGCTGAAACGGTCCGGCCCTGCTGATGCCGCCACCAAGGCCAAAGCGGTTCAGGTGATGCCGGTTCTGCGCGGTATCCTTGGCGCGCGCCGTGCGGAATTTCTGGGCAATCGTGATACATTCATGCCGGTTATGGACCTGCGCGCAGGCGACAACGTGCAGGAATTTCTGGCCCG
>Ga0256840_1001573_pt1 | contig 21161 bp, 21 predicted proteins | sample 355202metaG_FD_185969 | JGI IMG/M metagenome (GOLD analysis project Ga0256840, IMG submission 185969) | Hydrothermal vent microbial communities from Mid Atlantic Ridge, Atlantic Ocean - 355-202 | ecosystem: Environmental > Aquatic > Marine > Hydrothermal vents | place: Atlantic Ocean: Mid...
TTTTAGCCCTTGATGATACGCTGATCTTTCGCTGTTCACGTAAAGCTCCGGAATCTCGTATTCATCACCAGCATGGGCAAAAGGCCAATCGTCCGGTTTATGTCCGTGGACAGAATTGGGTCTGCTTAGCTCTCACTCTCCCTCAGGGATGGAGATCTCTGGCGGTTCCGGTGTTGTCTCGGCTCTCGAGAACCACTGGCAACAGTGGTAAACTGGTTGCTGCAAAAACCCTGATTCGGGTTGTTCGTCCGCTGTTCCAAGGGCGTATCGTCACGCTACTCATGGATAGCTGGTATATGCGCAAGACCCTGATATTACCAGCTCAAAGGCTGGGCTATCAGGTGATCGGTCAAGTGCGTAAAGATACGGCTCTCTATCTCCCGCCACCAAAGCATAATGGCAAACGTGGACGACCCAGAAAGTATGGTGATAAAATGACTGGGGATGCTGTCACTCACCTTCCCGTGGTCAGTCAAAGGGTGTTTCTCTATAACCAATGGCAAACTGTTCATTACCGTAGTGCAGAGGTTCTTGCCTATTTTCTCGGTGGTCAACGCGTCAGAGCTGTTTGGTCGCAGATCGAAAACAGTGATGGAACGCTACGGAGACCACGACTTATTCTCAGTACCGACCTGCAATTATCAGCAATGCGTATCCTTTTAGCCTACGGACGTCGCTGGTCAATTGAGGACTTGTTTAACCAACTCAAGAACCGCTGGGGTTGGAAAGACGCTTGGCAGCAATCCCGACAGGTCTTGCACCGTTGGACTCAGATTCTTGCAACCAGTTACGCCTTACCGCAATTGCTAGCCCTGCAGGGCGGTCACGATATTAAGGCTCTGGCCTCTTTAGCTCCTTGGAGGCGCAAACAACCCATCACTGCGGGTCGTGTGCGTCAAGGATTACAGAAGATTTTAAGGCATGTCGATATCCGAAGTCTCTGGAATCCAAAGACCGGAAAATTCAGTCCTCAAAATAACCCAAAAAAAGAGGATCAGCCGCCAGACCACAGAACAACAGCTTAACTTCAGCATATTTTAAGATTCAAAGAACGATTTCACTGCCCGATCAAGAGGGTTCAGGCAGTGGTGTAACTCTAAACTTCAGTTATTCAAGTCAACCGGCACTAAAACCGGCAGGCTGGTAAGTGTACTTCTCCTGCTGATGTTCCTGGCCGCATGTGCCACAGGTGCAATCAGACAGAAGATGCTGACCATGCCGCAGATTGAAGGTGCCAGCTACGTGGGACAGGATACCTGTCTCGAATGCCATGACGACATGGCCGGCGATATGTTCGCCATTGGCACTGGTACCGAAGGTTTTGCCAAAAATGTTCATGGTCGCTTGGCAGACTTTGAAATGATGGGTGCAGAAAAAGGCTGCGAATCCTGCCACGGTCCCGGCAGCCTGCACGTTGATGCCGAAGGAGATACCGATCTCATTCTCCGTCCGGCAGAATTGTCCGCTGAAGAAGTTGGTGCCATCTGTTCCAAATGCCATACCGATGGCAGCCTGATGGACTGGACTCACAGTGAGCACGCACTGGCTGATCTCAGCTGTACTGACTGCCACAGCATGCACACCGAAAATCACACTAAAGCCTATCTGAAAAAAGAAGATCCTGCGCTGTGCTATTCCTGTCATCAGGAAATGCAGGCAAAAGCTAACTTTCCATCTCATCACCCGATTAAAGAGGGGAAGATGAGCTGCGGTGACTGCCACAATCCGCACGGTGATTTGAACACCCACGAGCGCACCAACGATCTGTGCCTCGACTGCCACACTCGTTATCAGGGTCCATTTGTATTCGGTCACGCCCCGGTTGAAGACGACTGCACCATCTGCCACGATCCACATGGTTCAGTTGCCAACAACATGCTGGTGCAAAATGAGCCGTTCCTGTGTCTGCAGTGCCATGAAGGGCATTTCCATATGTTACGTAATTCTGCCCAGGCACCCGGAAGCCCAACAGGAACAATCCCCACAACTCCGGGGATGACTGACACTGCCAACCCACATGGCACTGAAGGATTCCAGACATCATTTGGCACCAAGTGTACAACCTGCCACAAAGTTGTGCATGGTAGTGACTTCCCGTCTCAACCGCTCAGCGGTGGCGGCTTGACCCGTTAACTTGAGGAGGCTAAAAATGAAGCAACGCTATTTATGGCTGCTTGCATTGCTGTCAATCTTGACCTTAATGACGACCACCACCCTGGCAATTGCTGGAGAAGCAATGACCAGCGGCTATGTGGAAATCGGCATTTCGGGTATGGATACCGATGACAGCCCTGCACGCGTCAACGAATATGTAAATACCAGATCGGAGGAAGGTTTCAGCTTTGCGCCGAAATTTTCCCTGGAATCAATCAACGAAAGCTCCAGTATTGATTTTGGGGCTGACATCATGGGACCACGCGATCAGGAGTTTAATCTTGAATTTGATGCCAAACGGATTTTCCGGTTCAATTTTGACTATCAAGTCCTGTAACATTGGAAAGACCATGAAACTCTGGAGCAAATGGGCGCAACTGCCCGTGAAGATACAGGTGGTGCTCAACCGAGTGTTACCACCGATAAAATTTTTGGGGAGCTTGCAGCACTACCAACACCAGTAACTTCTGTCGGTGGAGTCACTCTCCCTTACGATGCCGCAGCAGCTTATACCCAAGAGCTGAATAATGATTACATCGTAACTCGCAGGGAAACCAATACAGAAACCAGCTTGACCCTTCCTACCCTCCCAAATATTACGTTCCATGCTGGGATGCGCATTGAAACCCGTCAAGGGATGGAGCAAGCGATTGGTCTGTCGAAATGTGATGGATGTCACGTCTCTGCTGGGAGCAAAGATATTGACGAGCGCACTGAAGACTTTACCTTTGGCGCAACCGGCAAATTTGGACCTTTAACCGTCGAATATGAGTATATGAACCGAACTTTCGATGAAGATGGGGCAACTCCAACACGTTATTATGAGGACGCTGGCAATCCTAGTGCCAATGACCAGCTACTCTATGAAGACGGTTACCTTGAGTACGCTCGAACTCCTGATTCAGAAAAAGACAGTCACTTTCTCAAAGCTCGTTATGATTTTTCCAGCAACACAACCCTGTCTGCGTCTTATACCAAAGCAGACATTGAAAGTGACAAATCTGAACCAGCCAGCGATATTTCTTATTCATTAGCAAATGACACGTTAAAAACTGAATTTGAATCTTTCGGTGGAAAACTGGCAACCAGATTTGGCAATTTACGCATGTCTGTTCGTGCCAATACCTATTCCATCGATGCAGATAGCAATATTGTCTATCGCAGATCAGACCTCACGACACGTGATGACAATAATCTTCTCTCTTTTGACCTGGATCAAGAATGGGATCCAGCCGAGACCCGCGATGTTGATGAGTTTGGTATCGATGCTGTATATCGCTTAGCTCAAGGAACCACTTTGCGCCTCGGTTATGACTATGAAAATATAGATCGTGAAGATGCCGAATTAGGTGAAACAGAGACAAATACTTTTAAAGTTTCCCTCAAAAGCCGTCTCAGCAAACAATTATCTGCTCGGATCAGCTACAAGTATCAGGACATCAGCAACCCGCTTGATAACCCAACTGGTATTGCTCAAGGAATGGGAACTCAAGACCCTTTAAATCCAGGTCTCTGGTTTGTTGATACCGCTAATTATCTAGGTATTGACAATAACAGTGCAACCACTGTCTGGTACTGGAACAGTGTCTATCCCAACCGCACCCTGGAGGCGACAAACCTGCCAGATACTGTCCATGAAGCAAAGTTCAATACTACCTGGGCACCTCAAGCCAACCTGGCAGCAACTCTGTTTGCCCGTATCCGTTATGAAGAAAATGACGATGTCGGATACGATCAAACAACCTATGTACCAGGGATAAGCTTCTGGTATGCACCAAGTGATAAAATCAACTTGACCATGGCCTACACATTCAGCAAACAGGACACGGAAAACCGCATATGTGTCGGCTGGTACCATGGCTGAGCGAACGTCGTTGCGTCGAGCCAGTTTGGCTCGCTATGTAATACCGCAGAATACGAATCCGATGTTCACACACTATCGTTGAACGTGGATGTACAAGCTACAGAAAAGCTCCAGTTGAATGCAGGCTTTGTTTACAACAAAGCTGAAGACTCTTGGGATTGGGATTTCGCAGAACGTGCTTCCCTTATCATGGGAGGCGGCGCCTACAATTATGATTCCTGGGTGCAGAACAACCTGATCGACAGCTATTCTGATCTCTCCTATGAGCAGTATCAGTTTACTGTGGGTGGCACCTATAATTTCACCGAAGCTTTCTATACAACAGCCTCAGCCACTTACGACGTCTTCAAGTCAGACAATCATATCTTTGACTCTGGTGAAGAGTATGTCTACGGTGATGAAGATGGAACCGCTTACTACGGTTACGTAGGAGTTGGTTGGAACTTCTAGTTTTAAAGTAACATTTTGCAATGATTTACCTTAGCCCGACTGGAAACAGTCGGGCTTTTTTATTGTTTGGTCGTAGTAAATCCTTTTCTGTGAGCAGGAAGACCTGACATAGAATCAACACATTCTGTTGATACTGTTGAGCAACAACTGCCACACGACAATCTGGAGTATACTGAGGATCCGGTTGCTGATATAACACTTTAACCTTTCACAAAAGCAGGTCATTATGTCCACAAACCATTCAAGCAACACAAAAAAATCCTGGGAATTGATCGATACGGCATCAATCCCGGGACAAGGAACCGAGCTGCAGCTCTACCAGCGCGCTGGAGAATTTTCCATCAGCATCCTTGGTGGTGGCGTTCTGATGAGCACCTGGGCACACCAATCAGAGGATGCGCTGGCCGAATTGCCATGCCGTAAAATTGTCGATCGTGACCGACCCCGGGTACTGATCGGCGGTCTTGGGATGGGATTTACTCTGGCTGCAGCACTACGCTGCCTCGGAGACACTGCAGAGGTCGTCGTGGCTGAACTGGTACCGGGACTAGTGGAGTGGAACCAGGGCTCTCTTGGTAAATACGCAGGCAACCCGCTGCATGATCCGCGCACCCAGGTTCGGGTTGGTGATGTCGCCAAGGTTCTACGTGAGCAACGTCAAGCCTATGATGCAATTCTGCTTGATGTTGATAATGGTCCTCATGCGATCACCCGCAAAAAGAATAACTGGCTCTACACCACCGATGGCTTAACCGAAGCCTACCGCGCACTACGCCCGGAAGGAATACTCGCCATCTGGTCAGCTGGCCCCGATCGTGAGTTTATGCACCGCCTGCAAAAGATCGGTTACAAGGTGAAGCAAGTTCGGGTTCGAGAACATCAGAACAAAGGGGATCTGCATGCCATCTGGCTTGCAGAACGGGAGGCTTGATTTATTGTCTCCTCGGGCAACCCCGCGATTGGGAGGAATAGAGATGGAATCTTTTAAACAGCATATCCAGATACGCTGGTCAGATCTTGACCCGAACGGTCACCTGCGCGGCGATAAACTCTGCACCACCCTCAATCTGAACGGTGCCTGGCTCAATTAAAAAACCCGGCCTTCAAGCGCCAGGGGTTACGTGTTTTTTTTGTGAGGACAAAACAAAGTGAGTCCCTGGCTGCTTTTTCCACCAGGACGTCTAAGCCAACTCAAATCTCGGTGAATTCATCTCTTCTTTTAGTCCAAGCATTCTACTTCTATTTAACGTGTTTTATTGAAATCTAAATTACTGCTTGACATGACAGTTTAATCAAAGTATATCTCGATAAAATCACTCAAGAATGGAGATAAACTATGAAGTGTTTCACGCAGAGTTTGGTGGTGTTTATTCTATTTGCTTTGCCCGGCACAGGTTATGCCGCGCTTGGCGACTATTTTGTCAGCACCACCTGGTTAGCCGACAACCGTGATCAGGTCGTGGTTGTCGATGTCCGCAAGAGCCTCTTCTACCGGCTTGGACATGTCACGGGTGCCCAGCACGTTGAGCGGGATGCATTTCTAGCGACCCGCAATCAAGTAAAGAGCCTGGTGCCGAGTAGCGCCGCGATTACTGCCCTGCTGAGTCGGCTCGGGGCAACGTCGGAGACCCCCCTGGTCGTTTACGCCGAAGATGATAACCCCTATGCCGCCCGCTTCGTCTGGACCTTGCGTTACCATGGGCATAAAAATTCCTATGTCCTCGATGGTGGCTATAATAAGTGGGTCGCCGAAGATCGTGACACCAGCTTGCTGCCAAGCAGCAAACCACAGCCGAGTAAATATATGCTGGCTGCCGATGGCGATTATCTTGAAGCGCGAGCCGATGCCGACTACATCTATACCCGGCTAGGAAATCCCGGGGTACTCGTCTGGGATACACGTAGTGATGCGGAGTTTGCAGGCATCGATGTCCGAGCCAATAGAGGCGGCCATATCCCCGGGGCGGTACATTTCAACTGGAGTAACTTACAAACTGAGGTCAATGGCGTTAGAATATTGAAGAGTCGCGAAGAGATTGTCGCCCAGTTGCAGGCTCATGGGCTGACTCCTGATAAAGAAATCGTCGCCCACTGCCAGACCGGAATCCGTTCTTCCTATGCTACTCTGGTGCTGCTCGGTCTGGGCTATAAGCGGGTCAGAAACTACGATGGCTCCTGGATCGAGTGGGCAAACAATGCGACCCTGCCGATCATCAACGCAGCAGGGCAGCTGGAGAACCCGATCCGGGTCAGCATGGATTAGATCCACAACCTGTGACAAAGATTTTTCTTGAAAAGAGGTAAAAATGAGTAGCTTTGCACGACTGAAAAACCAAACTCTGGCTCGTTTGATCACCCGTTTTCCGGCATTGGCACAGCGTTTTGTCAACGCCTACAAACCTTTGGAGACTGCTGGGGAGATCCCTTGGATAAAACCGGCCAAACCGTTGCGGCAAGCCAAGCTGGCAGTGGTGACTACTTCGGGAATTCATCACCAGAGCCAGCCGCCGTTTGACATGAGTGATGGTGACGGCGACCCAAGTTACCGGATTCTCGACGGAGAAAGACTGTTTAATGACTTTCAGATCACCCATGACTATTACGATCACAGTGACGCCCGCAAGGATCCAAACATCATCGTTCCCCTGGAACGATTGCGCGAACTGGTCAGCGAAGGCGTGCTCGGCAGCCTGGCACAGACACATTATGCCTTCATGGGACATATCGATGGTCGACATATCGACACACTCGTCAAAAAGACCGCGAGAGACGTTGCCACAAGACTCAAGGCTGACCAGGTCGACTTGGTTCTTTTGACCCCGGCCTGAGGGATCTGCAATCAATCCGTGGGATTGATACAGAGAGAAATCGAACAGGTCGGGATTGCCACCATCGGGATTTCAATCGTCAGGGACTACTCTGAGAAGGTCAAGCCGCCGCGCACCGTCTTTCTGCACTGGCCCTTCGGGCATCCACTCGGTGAACCGGACAACCCTCAGCAACAGCGTGCAGTCGTACTGGAAGCCTTGCGGGCACTCTATCAGATCAAACAACCCGGCACGATTATCGACCTGCCGTTCCGCTGGCGACGGGAAAAGTACAGCGCCTACCAGCCACCACAACCAGAAGAGTTGCAATAGCTGGGGAATATCAAATGCACCTGACGGGCGCTAGCTTAAGCAGTATTGCAGTAAACTTGGGACTGTCCCCAGACCCTTCGGGGGCTGTCCCGAAGTTTACGAGCCACGAAGAACTGCGGTGATTTGTACCGCAAAAACCTGGGACAGCCCCCATGCGGGGACGGTTCCGTTTTTGCTGGGAATTACTGCCATTCGGGACATAATCCCGATTCTCGGATTTTCAGGTTATTACCCCGAGAATAAGGGGGGGGAGGGAAACTTGGGAACAGCCATTAACTAAACTGCCCCCGAAATCCTTCGAGTTCAACATTAATCATTACAACCTAAGCGACAACCTCAAAAAGAACCGACAAAGCCAATACGCACAGAATTGTCAATGGTACGACTGTCATCCCGGTGCTCAATATCAAGACGAATGTTCTGATAACCGACGTAAAGCCTGGCTTTAGGCAGCACCGCGTAGGTCAATCGCACTCCGCTTTCCAGCAGGCGCTCGGAATCTTGAAAAGAAAAAACCTTCGGCGCATAGTAGAGATGCCCGGCAACCCCCAAACCCTGCAGTTGGGGCAAAATATAACTGCCACGCAGACCGATGGCGAGATTGACAAAGTCGGTGTCTGGATCAGTGCTGCCAGCGTAAAATTTGGTTCCGACACCCAGACCGAGGCCAGGCACATTACCAGGGTTGCCGACGAAATCAAGACCGAGGCTGCCAAGTCTGGTTTCTTCGTCACCGTTATAGAGAAAACGGCCGTTAGCCACTGCCGTACCATAATTATCAGGAGTCAGTGGATGCTCGTAGCCAAGCTGGAAACTTTCGTCGTTAAAGCCAATATCGACAGAGTCAGCAGCAGCAATTGTCGCCGTCAGGCAGAAAAACATGATCAGTAGAATACGCAGAGACATAAAAAACTCCTCAAGAATCAAAAGTTACAAACACCGGAGATTATGCCACAAGGCGCATCTGCCGGGCAACCATAAGAGGACATCAAAGAGGAATAGTCAGACTTTGTTAAAAAAGCTATTGATTTTGCGCACAGGTGTCAGGTTCCCATAGAATCATCGATGAAATCCTCGATAGCATCCCAGAACTGCCGCTGATTACCCAGTTCGTTGTGATCGGCTCCTTCGATTTCCACCAGTTGAGTCTTCCCCCCCCACGCTTGTACCAGCACCTTGCTGCGCTGCGGTGTAACGATGTTGTCGTGGCTGCCGATGATAGTGAGCAGGGGAACTTTTATGGCGGGAGCCAGGGTCAGAGAATCGAAGGGGTGTTTGAGTAGCAGGGTTGCCGGAAGCCAGGGGTAGAACTCCTTGGCCAAAGAGGTCATGCTGTCGTAGGGGGAGATAAGGACAACCCCTTCGACGTTGCGTTTGGAAGCCAAATACACAGCCACCCCCGACCCCAGGCTGCGACCCATGAGCAGAATCCGATTGGCATCGACCTCGGGCTTTGCTGAAAAATGGTCGTAGAGAAAGAGGGCATCGCCGCAGAGTGCATTCTGACTTGGTTTTCCGCCGCTGAGTCCATAACCGCGATAGCTCATCAACAGCAACGAATAGCCCTTGAAATGCTTCTGTTCGAAAAGCATGTGGGCGATATTTTCGGCGTTACCACCGAAATAAATGAGTAGAGGTGCGGGATCATCCCCATTTGCCCGTAGATACCAGCCATGTAATTCGGTTCCATCGGCGGTGGTGATACGCATTTCGCTGTGGGGAAAGCGGTTGAGAAGCTCCCTGAGGTTACTTGATGATAGCTTTGCACCCAGGAAAATCATACCGTCCTGCCTGAAATAGAGCATGGCGGCGAACAGAATGATTACGACCAATCCAATTTTGAGTATCGATACGGCGATGGGCACAATCTCTCCCCGATAAGAAGCATACCCTGATTCCAATGATCAGGTCTCAGTCCACCCGCACCTTACGCATCACCCGCCGCAGTAGAGCTGGCGAGAGCCGGTTCAAAAGCAGACCGATGCGCTCTTTACCGCCGGGAAAAACTTCATCGCGACCTTTACCTATGGCGGTGATAATCTGCTCGGCACAGCTTTCAGCGGAGATCGCCGCTGCCTGAGATGGATCCATCTTGTTGTGGAGGGTGCCATCACCGCGCAGGGCATTGCGCGAAACATCGGTGTTGACAAAGCCGGGCGAGGCAACCAGCACCCGGATGCCAGCGGCGTGTACCTCGGCGCGCAGAGAATCCATGAACCCCTGCAGAGCATGTTTGGCGGCAGCGTAGCCGGAACGTTGTGGAGAAGAGAACTTACCCATCACGCTACTGACCGCAACGATTTGACCAGTACCCCGTTTGAGCATGCCAGGCAGAACTTTTTTCGTCAGATCGACCGCCGCCAGAAAATTGACCTCCAGCAGCAACCGGTAGACCTCCATGCGGGTCTCCCTCACCAGGGCTCGCTGAGTCATCCCCGCATTGTTGATCAGGATATCCACCTCGCGCGATATTCCCAACAAATGGTTCCAGGCGGCCTCGATTGAAGCCTGGTCGGTGAGATCCAGAACCAGGCAGAGATGGTCATCGACTGTATTGCAACTCTGGCGTACAGATTCCAGTTTATCGGCGGAACGCGCAGAGAGGATCAACCGGGCGCCTCGGGTGGCCAGTGCGCGAGCCAAGGCAGCGCCAATGCCCGATGAGGCACCGGTGATCCAGATTGTTTTGCCAGCAAAATCATTCATGTTAAACCCCGTTCAGTGACAATATACTCTCAAAAGAGGCTCTTGCAAAAGTCTTTAAAATTCAGCGGCCGTCATTCCCGCGTAGGCGGGAATCCAGAGGTTTTTTGGGTTTGTCAAAAACTGGATCCCCGTTTTCACGAGGATGACGACTTTTTCAAGAGGCTCAAAAGATAAAGAATTAAGTGGTCAGATCTTGCCATGACGCATTTGCGTTAGAGCCAAACTCACTGCTGGGTACGATTTTCAGCCGGGAAAATAATCAGACGATCACCGGGATGAAGCGAAGCGTTGAGGTCAATCCGGTTCCAGATCAGAATTGCGGCCAGGGGGACGCGGAATTGTTCTGCAATAGTCGAAAGGTTGTCACCGGATTGAACGATATAGATCCGCTCCCGTCTTTGCTGACTCCATTCCTGATGAATTTGGTTGAAACGCTCCTGAAAGTCTGGAGGCGTATTTTCGGGGACGGCCAATGTGTGGGTTCCCGCCGCCAGATAATGACCTCGCAACTCCGGATTCAAATCCTTGATCCGCTTGAAATCGGTCTGCGCCGCCTGCGCCACCACCGTCAGGCTGGTTTCCTCGTAGCAGGTTAATTCAACGCTGGTAAATCTGATCGGGGGATAGTAATCCTCGGCCTGCAGGTGAAAACCGTAATGCTCCGGCTGGGTCAAAATCAGTTTGGCAGAAAGGATGCGGAACAGGTAGCGCTGGGTTTCCAGCGGTAAGTAGAGGCGGTAGAAATTACTGACACCCTGAGCTAGAATTTCTGCCTGTAGACCCTCCTCCCCCATATTGAATGCCGCCGCCGCCAAACTCCAGGATCCAAATTTTTCGTATAATTCAGAAAAATAAGTCACCGCCGCCTCGGTTGAAGCGGTCAGGCTTCTGCGCTGATCGATAGAACCATCGATACTCAAGCCGTAACGCCGGCCAGTTGCCGGTACAAATTGCCAAAAGCCGATAGCTCCCTTGGGTGAGCCAACATGTGGTCGCAGAGCGCTTTCAGCCAGGGCGATATACTTCAGATCATCTGGCAGCCCTGCTTTGGAAAGCATCGCTTCGATAACAGGCAGATAACGGGTAGAGCGCTTCAGCCACAAAACCGCCTGATCCCGATCCCAGAGAGACAGCAGCAGTTCCTTCTCCATCCGCTCCCGTACATCGGGATCTGCCAGCGGGACTGGCTCATCACAAAATGTCAGTGGCTGTTCCAGGCGGAGGCTTTCTAGCAAGGGTGGAATAGACGTCTTCTTGTCTGCGGCCAGTGCAAAACCGCTAAAAAACAGACCGAACACTAGCCACCCGGTAACCCATAAACGAAAGTACATGAATTTTCCTCAAAATAAGTGGTTACTATCAATACTCACTGGTTCGAGTATCAGTATAGATCATTTTAGAGACATATCAGCAGACCAATAATATTAGGGTCTGACACTGAATGGCGTTAGTTTAAGTATTGCAGTAAACTTGGGACTGTCCCCAGCCCCATCGGGGGCTGTCCCGAAGTTTACGAACCACGAAGAACTGTGGCGGTTCGCACCGCAAAAGCCTGGGACAGCCCCCATGCGGGGACAGTCCCGAATTTGCTGCCATTTACCCTTAAGCTAGCGCCATTCGGGCTGACACCTGAATCAGTAATGCAGCTAGGAACTACAGGAAAGCATCGAACAACCCGCCCGGTGTCGCGCCCATTCGGGTCGCTTCTGGGCAAATTTCTCATTCTCTGGCTGTTCTGCATATGGATGCCGCAACACCTGCAGCAATTCGTTGACCAGACTGTGATCCCCTGCTTCTGCTTTATCAATCGCCAATTGTGCCAGATAATTGCGCAGCACGTATTTGGGATTGACACTATTCATCTGTTTCCATCGTTCAGTGTTGCTGAGCCTATCCTGGGCAACCCGTTCAAGGTAGGTGCGCAGCCAGCCGCTGATTTGGCCTTTATGTTGTTGGGTCAAATCCTCTGGTTTGTAAAAAGCGTCGAGCAGCGGGATAAGCAAACTATCATCATCCTGATCCTCTGTCGGCACCAGATCAGCCAACTTACGGTAGAAAATTGTCATATCGATTTCCACCAATTGCAGAACCTTTTCCAATTCGGCAGTCAACGGCAAATCGGTTGCTGGTTCGAACTGTTTCAACCCCAGTTTTTGCGCCATCCTCTCCCGCCACCCCTGCTGGTAACTGTCGCTATAAAGCTGCAGCGCCGCTTCCAATGGTTCCACTTGCTGAATCAAAGGATAGATAGTGTTCGCCAGCTGAACAAGGTTCCAGAGAGCAATCTGTGGCTGGTGACCGAAACGGTAGCGGCCTCCCTGGGCATCAGTGGTATTGGGTGTCCAGTCGGGGTTGTAATCTTCCAGCCAGCCGTAGGGACCGTAGTCGATGGTCAGACCAAGGATCGACATGTTGTCGGTGTTCATCACACCGTGAACAAAGCCGACCCGCATCCAGTGGACGATCATTTCGGCGGTGCGGCGGCAGATATCTTCAAACCACTGCAGATAAATAGCAACTGAAAGACCATCATGGATTGCCAGATGGGGGAAATCGGTACGGATTGTGTAATCAACCAGTTGGCGCAATTGATCGATTTCGTTGCGCCAGGTAAAAATCTGAAAACTGCCGAACCGAGTAAAAGAAGGAGCCACCCGACAGACCACTGCACCCGGCTCTTCTTTTGGATGGCCATCATAGAACATATCGCGAGTGACCTGCTCGCCGGTCAGCAGCAGACTCAGAGCACGGGTGGTCGGCACCCCGAGATGGTGCATCGCTTCGCTACAGAGGAATTCGCGCACCGAAGAACGTAGCACCGCCAGTCCGTCAGCCCGGCGTGAATAGGGGGTAGAACCTGCCCCTTTGAGTTGCAACGCCCAGCGCTCACCCTGTTGGTTGACAATCTCCCCCAGATTGATCGCCCGCCCATCGCCCAATTGTCCGGCCCAATTACCAAACTGGTGCCCGCCGTAACAGGTCGCATAGGGATCCATACCGGGCAATAATTGGTTACCGGCAAAGATCTGCGCGAACTCCTCATTTTCGCAGACCGCAGGTTCCAAATCGAGCAGCGCGGAAACTTCTGCTGCGAAGGCCACCAGTTGCGGCGCGGCCACCGGAGTTGGCTGGACTCGTGAATAACAGGCGCGGTGCACTTGACGCAATTGGTTGCTGCTATTGGGATCGGCTGGCAATTCACGAACAAAGCGGTTATCAAAATTCAGCGTAGCAAGGGATGAATCGGCCAGTTGCGTGGTTATATTTGCTTTCATGGCCTAATTGTCGCACTGCTGTTACTTCAGAGGCAAGATGTCTGGGGTAATTTATAGATCTTTTTAGGAGATAATTCTCCTAGATCCTCTTTAATAACCCCTTTAGTTCAACAGCCTCCCGCGAGGTCAACACCCGGTCGCGGAAAACCGCACCATAATAGATTCGGGCAAATTGGCGACATTCCTCATTATCAAACTGCTCACCGACTTCTGCCAGACCAGACCCAGGCAATAGAACATCAGATCCATATCGCCGTCTGATCCGCGTTCGGAATTCTTCTAGCAGACGTGCTTCTTTTGATTTACGGCGCACCGAGAAAGTGCCTGCAACCAGCATGACAGTTACTAACACCCCCCCTGCAATTTCCCACCAACCATCCGGCGCACGCACCGAGCGCAGATTACGCAAACTAGCACCAGCCTCGCGAAAAAGTGTTATCTGCTGTTCCAGATCAAAAACTACCACTGCCTGTACCCAGTGATAATTGAGGCTGTCAAGCAGCTGCAGCAAGGGACTCAATTGATCCTGATCACGCGCTCCCAGGGTGGTCGCCACATTGATGGCCCACTGGCTGGGATCGATTCGTTGCCAGCTATTGTCGCCAGCCAAGACTTCAACCCAGACATGGGCCATTTCTTCATTAACCAGATAATAGCCACCCAGCGTATTGTAATCACCACCGTAATAACCACCGACCAGTCGGGCAGGAATTCCTGCAAGCCGGGCCAGGGTAATGTATGCCGAGGCAAAAAACTCACAATAGCCCCGCTTCTTTTCAAACAAAAAGGAGTCGATTGGATCAGAGCCAGATGGCAGATCATCCTGAGCGTAGCTGAGGTTCTGGTTGCGGAAGAAATCAGCCAGAGCATTAATACGCACCGTGACATCTTCACTCCCATCACGAATGCTGGCAGCAATCTGGAGCATCTGCGGCGAAACCTCAACCGGAGGTTGCAGATAAAAAGCACGATCTACCCGCCCTGACACCCGAAGCCTGCCACCTGGGCTGGCTTGAACCTCAAAACGAATCCGGCGATCGAGCAGTCGACGGGAGATATACATCTGGTCAACTGTTTGCTCGTAGCGAACCGCTGCGACTCTGATCGGCCGATCCAGAGTCATCAGGTAACGATCGTTGCGCGGTTCCGGGTAGATCATAAAGGTGACTGGAGCAGAACCTTCAACCCGCGCAGAGCCTTCCCGGGGGGGCTCACTGCGAACCCAACGACCTTCCTTCGACTGGTTGAGAACCAGCGCCCGCCAGTAGCGGTCTTCGAGAGCCAGTTCAGGTCCTTCGGCTCGAAAGGAAAGTGCCTTGACTCCTGAAATCTGTGCAAAGCTCCCCGGTTGCACCGTCTCCGCGAGACCAGCCACCCCTTTGGCAGAAGGATTGAGAAAGTTCCAGAGAGGATGCTGGGTCCTTGGTAGCACAACGAAAAAAACCAGCATTAGCAACAGGGAAACAGCAGGGATGATAAGACCGACCTTGATCAGTTTTTTCAAATCCGGTCGGGTCATGACGAGATTTTGATCGGTGACGTAGACGGTCAAAAGAACCAGTCCTAGCGTCACCCCGAAAAACAGCAACACCAGATAAACAATAAAGCCGATTTCCAAATGGATCAGGGAAGATCCAGCCAGGATAAAGAGTGCCAGAACAAATATCTGCAGGTAATCTCGTCCTTCTTTGGGGGTCAACAGGCGAACGACCAGCAGAACCACCATCGCGTGAACGACCGGAATGGCAACATCTGCCCGAGTGATCTGCATGCCATAGAAAGCCATACCACACAACGCGACCAGAGTGGCGAGCCAGGTCGGCAGCGGATAATGCTCGCGTCGATCGCACCAGAAGCCGACCGGGATAGCAAGTAACGCAACCAGCAGCAACGGTCGGTCGAGGTAAACCAGTATCGGCCCCATGCTGAGCAGGGCAACGACACCGGAGAGTAGATCAAGAAGTCTTTTGATCCTGACCATAATGAGCCAAAGCCTGTAGTAGAAGAAGTTTGTGTCGCTGGCCTGTGCCTGGAGAAAGTTCCAGGCTTCCAGCTTTCAGACCGACCAGCCAACCGTCACGCAGCCAGCGCGTCACCAGATAACTGGCATAGCGCAGGCGCTGCTCGAGGTTTGGATCGAGGAGTTCCGCCAAATCAAGGACAACAGGCTTACGGGTCACAGCCGAGAGTTCCTTTACCTTGAGATGGTCATGGCGAGCCGAGAGTTTCCAATGAATCGACTTGAGCGGTTCACCACCCTGATAATCACGGATGCGGTTAATATCACCTTCGTAACCTTTTTGCCAATTCTGCTGAGTCCCCTGCCCTTTGCCAGCATCAATCTGGCGCGGGTCGGAGCAGGCCAGCGGAGCAGGGAAAACCGTGACCTCCTGATCAATGATCAAACCTTTCGAGCGGATGAAAAAATTGACCGGAAAGCGGGAACGGACAGCAACAGCAGGCAGTTGCCGCCGACCGCGTCCGCAGAGCGTGAGTTCCAAACTCTTCAGACGACCTTGCTTTGGATCCACCACTGGGAAAAATGCGGTACGATCAGCGACAACAATTTCCATGAGAAAAATCGGTAGACAGCGGTGCCGGTTGACGAGTTCAATGCTGAGCAGGGTCGGCAGACCGTCGTAGATCTCATCGGGAGGAAAATAGCGGACACTAACCCGATCCAGATTCCATTTGCCCAGCACGCCGGAAACGGCGATGAAGCCAAGCAGTGCGGAAACCATCAGGTAGAGGAGGTTGTTACCCGTGTTGACTGCGGCAAAACCGAGCAACAGAGTGATGAAGATATAAATAAACCCGGAACGGGTCAGCTTCAGACCAAAGGCACCGGATTTTCGTCGAGTAGCGAAAGCAGAATCTCCTTGCGATCGAGGGTTTCATTTTCCGGACGCAGGATCAGGCGATGAGCACACACCGGTAGGTAGAGGGCTTTGACATCTTCGGGAATGACATGGTCGCGACCAGCGAGAAAAGCATGACTGCGCGCTGTCTCTGCCAGGCTGATAGCGCCGCGAGTGGAAATACCAGTCAACAGCATCGGGTGTTCGCGGGTGGCCGCCACCAGCAGATAGATATACTCGGTGATCTTCTCGGAAAGCTGGATGTCTTCGTGAATCGCCTGACGTGCCCGCAGTAGTTCATCCCGACTCAAGAGCGGCCTAATTTTCCGAATTCCCTCTCGAATACTACCGGTCTGGATAATCTTCTTTTCCATCGCTTCCGGCGGATAGCCGATATCGGTGGTAATCAGGAATCGGTCAAGTTGGGATTCTGGTAGCGGATAAGTACCGACCTGTTCAAACGGATTCTGCGTGGCAATCACCATGAACGGCTCGGGCAGGTGGTAGGTCTTCCCTTCGACAGTGACCCGTTGCTCCTCCATCGCCTCAAGCAACGCACTCTGGGTTTTCGGCATGGCCCGGTTGATTTCGTCAACCAGCAGCAGGTTACTGAAAATCGGCCCCTCAATGAAACTGAACTGGTTCTGGTTACGATCATAGATCGAAAGACCAGTAATATCTGACGGCAGCAAATCGCTGGTACACTGGATACGCCCGAAAGACAAGCCCAGGGCGTGAGAGAGAGCCAGAGCCAGAGTTGTCTTGCCGAGACCAGGGATATCCTCGACAAGCAGATGACCTCCGGAGAGCAGCGCCATCATGGCCAGTTTGACGGCCTTGACCTTACCCTGCAGATATTGGTCGGAAAGAGTCTCGATGACATTTAGAACCGCAATACGTGGATCACTCGACATAACGCTAAAATAGCTCCCTGGCTATACTCAAAAAAGGGGACAATTCACTTCCAGCAGCACTTCTTATACTTCTTCCCACTGCCACAAGGACAGGGATCATTACGACCGATTTTGGTGACACTGATCGGCTGTGATTTGACCATATTCCCTTCCGTAAACAGCCATTTTTTTCTCTTGCGCTTAAACTGGCCGCGCTCATGGTGGGTACGCACACCGTCCTTATCGCGAAAGCGGGCGATAAACTCAACCTCACCCTCCTCGTCTTTTGATCCCCCAGCTGTCGTCCCGAGGATTTCGAGACCATGCCATTCAGATTTTTCAGCCCAGGCCTTGGTTCCTTTGTGATCGTAGCCTTCCCGATGATCGGGGTGGGTGGTAGCGTAAAGAAAATCAACATCAACTTTAACGTGAGCCGAATAACGCGCCCGCATCAGTTGTTCCGCCGTTTCGGCTGTTTTTTTACCAGTGATAATTGGTTCACAGCAAGCAGCGTAATCGTTACCGCTACCACAGGGACAGCTGTTCATATAGTTCTCCTTCATTTAAAAAACTGCTTCGGTAAAGTGCCATACTGGATCACAACACCCCGGCCATTAACAGTGTTCCCGAGACCAGTGCCAGCGCGACGCGATAGTAACCAAAAATAGCCAGCCCGTGACGATTTAAATAGCCAACCATCCATTTCACAGACAGAAGTGCCGCGATAAAAGCAAAAACAACGCCGACAACGAGAGAAAGAGCATCAAAGGTCTGCAACATAACCTGGCCATGTTTTAAGGCATCGTAACCGGTGGCAGCACTCAGGGTGATCAACCCGAGCAAAAAACTGAATTCCACTGCAGCGGAAAGAGACAATCCCACCAGCAGCCCGGCAACAATCGTAATCAAACTGCGGCTGACTCCAGGCCACATGGCGATACATTGAGCCAGTCCGATGATCAGAGCCATCTTCCAGGTCAGTTCGAGAATTGATCTACCGCTCCGGGGAGATCGTTCAGCTTTTCTTTGATTCCAGCGACTGACAACAAGAATCGCCACACCGCCAACAAACCAGGCCGCTATAACCGGCCAGATTCCGAACAAATAAGATTTGATCAGCTTATTGAAAATCAATCCGATAACAGCGGCAGGAAGAAAACCAGCGATAACACTGATCAACAATTGACGCCCTTCAGCATCTTTTCCAACCAGTCCAAGTAACATCTGTTTAACCCGACGGAAATACAATCCCAGTACAGCAATAATGGCACCGATTTGAATACAGATGGTATAGGCGTCGATGGCCTCCTTGGTGCGCGCCTGTTCCTCGACTGAAGCTGATTGACTGTCGCCGATGGAGAGGATCCGTTCCGCTAACAACAAGTGACCAGTGGAACTGACTGGCAGGTATTCCGTCAAACCTTCCACCACCCCAAGAATTGCGGCCTGCCCCAGAGTCAGTGCGCTCTTTTTTGCCTCAACTTGACTTGGTGAGGGAGCTATTTGTTGAGCTGCAGAACAATTTTGGGCGAGGAAAAAGAAACTGCAAATAATCAGCAGATAGCTAATAACCATATTTCTGGTGTGCATAATTTCTCCTGAATCCTATTTCTGACGGATCAGAAAATGCTGGTCTCGAAAAAAGCATTGGATGGCTAAGCAAAAATTTCGTCCCACAAGGCGTAGTGGTTTTTCGAGGGCGAAAGCATACGTAGAGTATGTCGAGGTCTTGAAAAACCGCTGCAACACCGGAGGGCGGACTTTTTTGCGACGCCAGCAGAAAATAACCATTTTTTTAATATAAATCTACAGGGAAGTCTATGTCTGGAATTTATTGACTAATCCTCAGCTAAAACTGCAGCTCAAGTTTGACAGGCGGAAAAGGTTGAAGTATATCAACTGTTAATCAACTACATTATTTGAGTAACCCGATCACAAACTCTTCTCACGTCAAGAGAGAGCCATGAAGACAATAGAAAAAAAACGGATCCTCGTTGCGGATGCTGAAATATTTAACCAGGCAACCTTGATCGGGACATTGAAAGATAATTACCACGTCGTTGTGGCTAAAAATGGTGCGGAGGTTTTCAAACAGTTGCGAAAAAACCAAGTTGATATAGTTCTTCTCGATACCCGCTTTCCCGATATCGATGGATTTGAAATTTGTCGTCAATTGAAAGCAGATCAACAAACTAAAGAAATTCCCGTCATTTTCATTACCGCTCAGAATTCTGTCACTGACGAAGAAAAAGGGTTTGATGCCGGTGCTGTTGATTATATTGCCAAACCATTCAATGCACCAACAGTCACTATCCGAATCAAAAATCAACTGAAACTCAGTGCTGCAACCCTGGAACTGAAGCGATTGAACCAACTTGCCTTCGATGCAAACCCCAATACCAAACTACCGGGGAACAATAGTATTCTAAAGAGAATCCAAGATGCTGTTGCGCAAAAGGAAAACGTTTGTGTTATCTATGCCGACCTGGATTACTTCAAAGTCTACAATGACACCTATGGATTTGCTCGGGGGGATGATGTCATCAATTTTACTGCAAATGTAATCAAGGTTGCTTTGCAAGTTGCGGGCTGTGGTGATGCGTTTCTGGGACATATCGGTGGCGATGATTTTGTCATCATTGTCCCAACTGAAACATGCACTACTGCCGCAGAAGAAATTATCCGTCGGATGGATAGGGGAATAGCAGAATTTTATAGCCATGAGGATATTGAAAGAGGCTATGTCGTAGCCATCAATCGGGAAGGAAAAGAAAAGCACCACCCCCTGGTTAGCCTCAGTATGGGGGGTGTTGATTTATCTCAACGTAAGAGCGCAACAGCATTAGAGATTGTTGATATTTGTACGGAGATGAAAGCAGCGGCAAAAAAACAGCCAGGGAGCAATGTTCTTATCTGTAAACGACTCTAAAATTAAACAACTTCAAAGCGATTTAACTCAACATTTTTCCGCGATTTTTCTGGGTCAAAAATCTGCCCATTCATAGCAATCCAAACCCCTTCCGGCAATAACTGAACAGAAGTAATCGCGCTGGCAATATTGTAGATCGCATCGGTAAATCGGAATCTGGCCGGCTGCATCGAGCCAGTTAGTACAATTGTTTTCCCAGCTATACCACGTAAAAAATTTGCCGTCTCAACCATAGTGTCTGTTCCATGGGTAATAACAATTCTTTCCGCCGAACTTTCAATCACCGCCTGTTTTATCAAGTCTCGATCAGCATCGGTTAAATCCAAACTATCCTTCCGCAGCAATGGTATAATTTGATAATTGATTGTCAGATTAGCATCACGCAAAACATCCCCAATCTGCGGTTCACCAATTTCAAAACTACTTTTTGCATCAAAATATACTTTATCAATAGTGCCACCGGTGGTTATAATTTCAATCTGCATATCGGTCTCCTGAAACTCTATCAATTATTCATGTTCATGTGGCTTTATCACCAGCGCATGTCCAGATAAGAGCGCATCAACAATCTTTTTCCGACCACTGGTGACTAACCGCTGAACTGTACCACGTGAAATCCCCATTTCCACTCCGGCTTCTGCCTGAGTCATGGCATCCCGATCACAAAGTGAGACAGCTTCTAACTCATCGGCATCGAGTTCGATGATCTCTAATTTTGATAAAGGGGTTCCTGCAGGTTTAAACATATAGTCACTGGGTCGCCTGCTTGGACAACATCTTCTCGGTTTTCTTGGTCTGGGAGACATAATTATTTTCCAGCTATAAGTGCTGCCATTGAACTAACGACTGAGACTCGTGCAAAACTCTTTAAAGTCCAGTGACCGTCATTCCC
>Ga0256840_1001574_pt1 | contig 21156 bp, 20 predicted proteins | sample 355202metaG_FD_185969 | JGI IMG/M metagenome (GOLD analysis project Ga0256840, IMG submission 185969) | Hydrothermal vent microbial communities from Mid Atlantic Ridge, Atlantic Ocean - 355-202 | ecosystem: Environmental > Aquatic > Marine > Hydrothermal vents | place: Atlantic Ocean: Mid...
CGGTAAAAGCATTACGTGCTGAGATGAACGCAGTCAAAACTGAACTGAAAAATGTCAATCCTCTAGCAGGTATAGCCAAACTCAAAGAGCAGATAAAAACACTTAAATCTGAAGTGCAAGCTGCACAATCTGCAAGTAAAAAAGAGTTAGATGCAGTAGAGATAAATGGTGTCAATATCATTGTTGAAGAGGTGGAGAGTGGCGATATCAAGTCGATGATAGATGAGCTTAAAAACAAATATGACAATATTGCCGTGATGCTCTTTATGAAAAAGGGTGACAAAGTGATGCTTGCAGCTGGATCTAAAAACACACCTGTCAAAGCAGGAGATTGGATTAAGTCTATTGCGCCTATCGTAGGTGGAGGTGGGGGAGGTCGCCCTGACTTTGCCCAAGCAGGCGGAAAAGATGCAAGTAAAATTACTACAGCACTTGAAGAAGCAAAAGTATATTTGAGCGATATGTTAGAAGGCGGTAATTAATATGGGAACATTTTTTAGTGAATATGGACACATCCTTGTTTTTTTACACGTGCTTTCTGCATTTATCTGGGTAGGTGGTATGATTGCTATGCGTGTGGCGGTACATCCTGTCATTGCACGTGGGGGCATTACCGATGCTCAGATGCTACTTAGCGATAAAATAGCAGATATTTTAGAGCCTAAACAAAGACTGGGTATTACTATGCAAACGGTTGGAAGATTGTTTAATTTGGTGTTGCCTTTTATTGTTATTCTTTTTGCTACAGGACTTATTATGGCTGTCTCTTTGGGTGGACATCATGGGACGCTTAAAGAGTTGTTTATCGCTAAAGAAATTATCTGGACAATCATGGCAATGAACTATGGTTTTATGTATTACAAACGTGCGACAGCATGGAAGATGTTTAACCAAGGTAAAGTCAAAGAAGCCAAAGCCAGAATGAAATGGATGGCAAATGTACTTTTGCCTGTCAATATCGTACTTGGACTCGTGGCACTTTGGATGGGTGTGAGTCTTAGAGGACTTTAGTAGTGAGTAAGGAGCATGGAGCAGGTAGGAAGGAGCAGGTAGTAGGGAGCAACAGAAGTACGAATGATATAAAAATATGCTTATGCTCTCAGTCTGAGTCTCGTGCTTTATTGCTTCGTAAGTTTGGCGTGGATTTTGTACAAAAGTCACCAGACTATGATGAAGAACAAATCACGACTACTATAGCCAAAGATTTTGTTTATACTGCCAGCAAAGGTAAACTAGAAGCTGCCATACGCGAGTTTGGGCTTGATGTGCCTTTATTATGTGCCGATACGGTAATTGCCGCAGCGGATGGTACTATTTTACGTAAAGCAAAAGATATAGAAGATGCCAGACGTATACTCAGCATTCAAAGTGGCTCAACCATTTCTATTATCTCTTCTCTTCACTACAAGTCAAAAACTTTGGCTTTTTCAGACATCTCTGCGACACATTATCATTTTTCTGCATTTGAAAAAGAGGATTTGGAAGCATACCTAGAGAGTGGACTTTGGGCAGGGAAAGCAGGGGGGTGTATGGTAGAAGGCTTTTGTAAAAAGTACATTCAGTCTGTAGATGGCTATGAGAGTACAGCGATGGGATTGCAGGTTGAGGTGTTGTTACCGTGGTTGGGAAAATAATCTATGTACGAAAATGAACTCAAAGCCCTTAAAAAAGCAGGACGTTTCAGAGAGCGTAAGCTTTTTGATGAAGATTTGGATGACTTGGCTTCCAATGATTATTTGGGACTTTCCAGCAACAAAAAACAGTTTAATAAAGCTGTTAAACTGGTAAAAAAGTATGATACGCTTAGCTCAAAAGCCTCTATGCTAGTCAACGGCTATCACCCTATCCATAAGAAGTTTGAAGAGACTATGGCAAAGCAAAATGGTTTTGAAGATGGGCTTGTGGTGGGGTCTGGGTATTTGGCAAATATGGCACTCATTGAAGCGTTGGTACGTAAGGGTGATATGCTTTTTATGGATGAGGAGTATCATGCTTCTGGTGTGATGGCAGCTGAACTTTTAGGAAATAGAGTCGTAAAATTTAAACATAATGATGTAGAGGATTTACGCCAAAAGTTAGCACAGTACCCTGCCAAACGACAAATCATCGCCGTAGAGGGTGTCTACTCGATGGGCGGAGACTTGTGTAGTCAAGCGATATTTACCTTAGCCGATGAGAAAAAAGCTATCATGATAGTCGATGAGGCACATTCAGCAGGGGTGCTTGGTAAAAAACTTTTAGGTATTTTTGAACATTATGACATTGATATCAATGAGAGACATATCAAGATGGGAACACTGGGGAAAGCCTATGGTTCGTATGGGGCTTATATTCTAAGTTCTTCACATATTATCTCTTTTTTGGTCAATCGTGGAAAACCGATTATCTACTCTACCGCTCCGTCTGTGTTTGATACAGCCTTGGCGTTGGTGAATATGAAACATATACAAAAACATGCGAAGAAATATAGAAAAAAGATAGACAAACGTCTGGCTATAGTAAGACAGATGCTGGAAATGGAGTGTGAAAGTCTTATAGTTCCTATCGTAATGCCAGATAATGCCAGTACACTTGCCATGCAAGAAGAGCTTATGGAAGATGGTTATCTTGTAGGTGCCATACGTCAGCCTACGGTGAATAAGCCTATTATGAGAGTGATTGTCAATGTGGGTGTTGGAATGAAGAAAATCATTCATGTTTTGGCACTCATTAGGCATAACACGGTACAATAAATGAAAATTATTTTAAAGGTCATCTGTGTTTAGTAGTCTCATCAAAGGTTCTATTATTTTAGCAATGTTGTTTGGTGTTGCATTGACTGCAGCATTTATCTATGCCTATGAAGAGATTTCTTTAGATGCAGATAAGCTTATTAACTATAAGCCAGAGACCTCTTCTATCGTTTATGACAGAAATGGTAAGAAGTTAGCCTATGTATTTAAAAAACAACATCGTCTCTATGCTCGTTATGATGAAATACCAGGTTTTCTTGTAGAAGGTCTTGTCGCGATGGAAGACACACAGTTTTTTGAACATAACGGTGTGAACCCCGATGCCATTTTACGTGCTGTAGTCAAAGACATTCGGGCAGGCTCATTTGTAGAGGGTGGAAGTACCCTGACACAACAGCTGATTAAAAACAAAGTACTCACTAACGAAAAAAAGCTCGCACGTAAAATAAAAGAAGCTATCTTGGCACTCAAGATAGAGCATGAGTTAAGCAAAGAAGATATCATCGAGCGTTACCTCAATGAAATTTCTTATGGAAACAACTACTTCGGTGTGAAAACAGCTGCAAATGGTTATTTTCATAAAGAGATGAATGAGCTGACACATAAAGAGATGGCGATATTGGTAGGGTTGCCTAATGCCCCTAGTTTTTATAACCCTTTGCGACACTACAAACGTGCACTTAACCGTGCCAACAATGTACTGTATCGTATGAAGAGTATAGGATGGATTGGACAGAGTGATTATCTTAAGGCAGTGAAAGAATCACCCAAAGTGTATAAAACATCTTTGACACAAAATATAGCACCTGCTATTGTTGATGAAGTATTACGCCGTTTTAAAGGTAAACTAGGAGACATTCGTACAGGTGGTTATGAAATCTATACAACTATAGATATGAAACAACAGGCGATTGCTAAAGAAGCAGTGGCACAGAATTATCAAAGACTTCTCAAAAAATACCATGAAGATGCAAACAGTTCTACTATTAATATGGCTTTTGTTTCGGTTGAAAGTGCAACGGGTGATATTTTAGCTATGGTAGGAGGGGTGGATTATAAAAAATCTGTTTTTAACCGCGTGACACAGTCTGAACGTCAACCAGGTTCCGCATTTAAACCATTTATTTATCAGACTGCCTTGGATATGGGATATAACCCTGCAAGTCCTCTAACAGACTTGGCAAGAACATTTCAATACTACTATAAGGGTAAACCTAAAATATGGTCGCCTAAAAACTATGAGAGTGATTTTAAAGGGTTTATGCCGTTACGAGAAGCACTGGTACATTCACGAAATTTAGCAACGATTAACCTTGTGTCTGACATAGGGGTGAGTACAGTACGAAAGAGATTGGCATTTTTAGATGTGCCACATATTCCTAGAGATATGTCTATCGCTTTGGGTAACTTAGGACTTAGCCCTTTAAAGATGGCACAAATATTTTCTGTATTTGCAAACAAAGGGCATATGATAGCACCGAGATTGGTGAGTAAAATAGTTTCTAAAGAAGGTGCAGTTATCTATGAAACACGTCCTAAAGAAATAGCAGATTTTACGACCCCTGAACAAGCTTACTTGATGACCGACATACTCAAAGATGTCATAAAGCGAGGAACAGGAAGAAATGCACGTGTCAAAGGCATAGAACTGGCAGGAAAAACAGGAACCACCAACAAAAATGTAGATGCATGGTTCTGTGGGTATTCGCCAACGATAGAGACCATTGTATGGACAGGAAGAGACAACAACAAACCTATAGGAAGAGGCGCTACAGGAGGTGCAACTTCGGCACCTGCCTTTGCTTACTATTATAAAAAACTGATAGAACTCTATCCTGACACCAAACGTACCTTTGACATACCTCAGGGTGTATTTAAGGGTACTTACGAGGGACGTTCTGAATTGTATACAGAAATTTCACCTCTCCCAAATGCCCAGAAAAAATCTGTACATCCTTCTGATACATTGGTAGAAGAAGAAACAGAGATAGTTGAAGATGTAGACCCTGATGATGGTGAGATAGAGATGGCAACACCGATTAACATAGATGATACACCAACGTATGATGAAGAAGACCAACAAGATATGGGAGATGCCTTACATCCTCAAAGAAAAGTACCACTTACGCCAGTGTCAAATGACAGTGGCGAATTATTTTAGGAGCGTAGATGCATAGTTTTGCACCAGAGATTTTATTGATTACCATATTGAGTTTAGTGATATTCTCAGATGCACTTGCCAACAGGCTTAAGATACCCTCAGTGTTTATCTTGCTGATAGGCTCTTACTTGGTCTATACCTATTTTAAACCAGCTGTACCTATAGACTTAGCAGAAAACTTCTCTACAGTGATACTCTTTTGTATCCCTCTTATCTTTATGGGTGATGCCCTACATTTGCATTTTTTTGACATTAAAAAGCATGCATGGAGTATTTTTTACTTAGCTGTTGTGGCTGTGGCTCTTTCTATCACAGTAGGAGCAAGTCTTCATTACTTCAATATCTTTGAAGGGTTGAGTCTTGGTGCATACGTGGCATTGTTTGCTATAAATATGGCAACAGATGCAGTCTCTGTACAGTCTGTACTTTCACGCTTTAAAGGCATTAGTCATGACATTAAAGTGCTTATAGAAGGGGAATCATTAGGAAATGATGCAACAGCAGTGATTGCTTTCTTCTTCATAGGTTTACCGTGGATGGTTTCAGGGCATATAGATGCAGGCACAGCAGCAATGGATGCAGTACGTGTATTTACACTGAGTACAGTTGTTGGTATTGCTGTAGGGTTTGTATTTTATATGTCTATGAAGCTCTACTCCAATAAACGTAGTGAACTTTTTGCCTTTGTCGTTGAAGCATATGTGGCCTATGTTTTGGCAGAAGAGATGCACATATCTGGTATCTTGACACTCATTGTAGCCATCGTAGCCACAAAAGCATGGATAGATGCTGACCTTTCTCACGATACCTCTAAAAAAACAAAAGGTTTCTTACGCAAGTTACGTTTAGGGGGCATTGAAACAACCACAAAAGAAAGATTGGAATATATCTATGAAATGGCAAAAGAATTTGGGTATATTGCAGCTGTTATTATCTTCTTTGCCTTAGCTGAAATGGTTGATTTTCACTTGTTGTTAGAGTATAAAACAGAGATACTTATTATGTTTGTGATTACTACAGTCATCCGTGCAGTCTCTATGGCAAAATTTGCCTTTTTTGGTACAGTCAAGTCATTAGATTCTATCAAACCTGTAGGGCTTGAAGGATGGTTTATTCTTACCTTCTCTGGAATGAAGGGTGCCTTATCTATTATTTTGGTACATATGATTCCTGATAACTTTGCACATAAAGAACTTTTTGAAGCTGTTACGATTGGGGTAGTGGTACTTTCTATTTTTGTTTATGGTACAACACTATGGACATACTTTACATTTTTTAAGAAAGATGAAGAGAAGAGTTTATTTAAGAAGTAATTTTTTTGTTAAAGATTTAAAATTGAAGGGGATAAAGAAGAAAAAGTATCCTCTCAGAATGAGAGGATACTTAAGTTTTAACAAGAGTAAGTAGTAATGTACTCGTGTGCTGTTGGGCGACCTTCTACAGGGATTACGTGTCTATCGAACATGTAATCTACATATTCTTTAACGTATTCTGGACTCATGATAGGCGCAAGGAAGTCATGGTCTTTTTCTAGACCTTCCAATGCATCTCTAAATGAGTTTGGAAGTTCAGGGATACCTCTTTCAGCTATCTCATCTCTTGTAAGTTCAAATAAATCTTCGTTAAATGGACCTACCAAATCATAACCACCATTTTTAATACCATCAAGACCAGCAATCATAAGTACTGCAAACGCAAGGTAAGGACATGATGTAGAGTCTGGGAAACGTGTTTCAATTCTAGTAGCTGGAGCACCTGCACCATAAGGGATACGACATGCAGCCGAACGGTTTTGGCTAGAGTAAGTCAAAATACGTGGTGCTTCAAATCCTGGAAGTAGTCTCTTAAATGAGTTTGTACTTGGGTTTGTAAATGATGCTACGGCTTCTTTGTGTCTAAAGATACCAGAAAGGTAGTCAAGCGCTGTTTTAGAAAGGTTTGCATATGCACCCTCTTCATAGAATGTGTTTACACCGTCTTTCCAGAGTGATTGGTGTACGTGCATACCATTTCCGTTATCGTTGTAGATAGGTTTTGGCATAAATGTTGCCGTTTTACCATTAAGGTGTGCAACCATTTTTACAACATATTTATATTTTTGTACGTTATCAGCAGCAGTAATGATGTCTGAGTAAACGATACCGATTTCGTGTTGACCTTGTGCCACTTCGTGGTGACCAAGTACGACTTCAAGACCTACTTCTTCAAGAAGTAACATCATTTCAGCTCTTAAATCTACAGCAGAATCTGTAGGCATTACTGGGAAGTAACCCCCTTTAATTCTAGGTCTGTGACCCATGTTTCCATACTCACCATAATCTTCAGCATCTGCCCAGTGACCTTCATCTGTTTCTACTTTGAAAGATTGGTGGTTGTCATTGTCAACGATTTTCACATCATCGAAGATGAAGAATTCATTTTCAGGACCAAAGTACGCAGCGTCAGCAACACCAGCTTCATCTAGTGCTTTGAGTGCTTTTTTAGCGATTGATCTTGGACATTTAGCGTAAAGCTCATTTTTGTAAATGTCGTAAACATCACAGATAACGATAACTGTACTGTCAGCAGTAAAAGGGTCAAGGAATGCAGATGTCACATCTGGCTTAAGAATCATATCTGATTCGTTGATTGGTTGCCAGTTTTCGATAGAAGAACCATCAAATGGAAGACCAGCTTCAAGCATTTTGTCATCTACAGCCGTTGCTCTGTACGAAATGTGGTGCCATGCACCTTTAATATCTGTAAATCTAAAGTCAATGAATTCTACTTCATTTTCCTCACAATATTTGTTAAATTCTGCCATGTTGTTTACGAATTTACCCATGTGTAACGCTCCTAAATTAAAATTTATCTTTAGATTATAGCCACTCTAAAATAAATATGTATAGGAGTTTTGCCTAAAAAGTAATCAATTGTTTATCTCGCTCTTGAAAAGTAACAGCCTGAGTGTACCCTGCATTTTTTGCCAAGGCAACAGCTTTCTCATAGTCTGCACCCACTTGTCCGACAGCATGGGCATCAGAAGAGAATGTGATAGGGATGTCTAAACTATACGCTTCTTGAAGAAGGGTGGCAGAAGGGTATATTTCGGCTGTAGGTTTACGTAGACCCGAAGTGTTTATCTCCATGACCATATTGGACTTTTTGATGGCATTTAGTGCATTTCTTGCCAAGATGCGGATATCTCCTTTTGGCATAAACTTAAATACTTTTATAAGGTCAAAGTGTCCAACGATGTCAAATTTGCCAGAGTTTGCCATCGCCTCTATGGCTTCAAAATAGGCTTCCCAAATCTCATCTACATCTTTTTCTTTCCATCCTTTTAAAAATTCTGGATTGTCAAAGCCCCATTTGTCTAAAAAGTGTACAGAGCCTATGAGATAGTCAACATTTGCATCTAAAACGCTGTCAGACATATGTCCTCTAAGCCAATCAACCTCGTAACCCAAAAGGATTTGTATTTCATTTTTGTATTTTTCTTTTGCATGATTTACATCTGCAAAATAGGCTTCGACTTCTTCAAAAGGAAGTCTGTACTCGGGGTCAAAATCCATCGGTGCATGTTCTGAAAAACCATAAATATCTATGCCTAGCTCTATAGCTCTTTCTATATATTCATCCATGGTACCTGTAGCATGGTTACAGCGTGTGGTATGGTTGTGTAAATCTACTCGTATTTTTTTATTCATAAGATGATTTTAGCATAGAGAGATTATGAACTTGTTTACCTTGGTTGATTATAATTCTTTCCAACAAAGAAACATGGAGTTTAGAAGATGCATAAGTCAATATTTAAAAATGCTTTGATTTTTGTGTTGCTTGTCAATTTTCTAATACATAATTGCATTATATCAGCTATAATGGAAGACAGTGCACCCTTTGATAGATATGAAAAAATGTATGAAGATTTGTCAAAAGAAAAAATAGATATACATGCAGATGAACAATTAGCGCTTATTGGTAAATTCTTTATATCTTTTCTTGTTTCAGATAAATCTTATTTCTATCAGACTAAACAGAATATTTCGGTTGAACTGTTTGATCGCCCTTTTAAGCCACCTCGTCATGTTATTTCATAGAATTTATATACGAATAATTTAAGTACACCTATTACTAGAGGTGTCTTTAAGCAATAATACATCAATTTTAGAAATAAAAAAGGAATACAATATGACAAAATTTAGTGAACTTTTAAAAGGTAATGAAGTTTTTAAAAAGAGTTATTTTAACAAGCACGAAAAAGAGCTACTTGACCTTGTAGAAAATGGTCAACACCCAAAGGCACTTTTTATAGGGTGTGCAGATTCAAGAGTTATACCCAATCTGATTACGCAAACAGGTCCCGGAGATCTTTTTGTCGTGAGAAATGTTGGAAACTTTGTTGCACCTTTTAAACCTGATGAAGATTTTCACTCTACAGCATCGGGCATAGAGTATGCGGTAACAGCATTAAAAGTTTCTGAGATTATCATTTGTGGTCACACAGAATGTGGTGCAATAAAAGCAATATATTCTGGAGTAAATGACAAAGAATTTATTCATACCAAAAAATGGTTGAGTCTGGGAGAAAAAGCTAAAGAGATGGCTTTGCTTTCTTTAGGCAAGAATGCGGAGGAAAATGAACTTTTACGCTTAACTGAAAAACTTTCCGTTGTTTTCCAAATAGAAAATCTTCTAACTTACCCTTATGTTAAAAAAGGTGTTGAGGAAGGAACTCTGTATATTCATGGATGGCTTTATGATATAGAAAGTGGAGATATCGAATATTATGATCCCGATGATGCTAGTTTCAAGTCCCTTACTGAGAAGGAGAACAATTAAGATGATCTCAACAAAAAATCTTACAGGTGATATATATGGGGGTGTGACTGCAGCAGTTGTAGCACTTCCTTTGGCATTGGCATTTGGTGTGCAGTCTGGTATGGGTGCGATTGCTGGGCTTTACGGAGCGATTGCTCTTGGCTTCTTCGCAGCACTTTTTGGCGGTACGGAAACACAAATCTCCGGACCTACTGGACCTATGACTGTCGTTTCTTCAGTTGTAATCGCGGGAGAAATTGCTCTTTATGGTTCTGTTGAAGCAGCGTTTCCTACTATCCTAGCGACATTTGTACTTGCAGGGCTTCTTTTGGTATTGATGGGTGTGCTGCGTATTGGGCAGTATATTCGTTATATGCCTTACCCTGTGGTTTCGGGCTTTATGTCAGGTATTGGCTTAATCATCATTATTTTCCAAATATTCCCTTTCTTTGGTATGAAAGCACCTGCAGGCATTATTGATACCTTTAGCAATATAGCTCAAATCGCTTCTGGCATGAATATACAGGCAGTACTACTCGCTGCAGCAACATTGGCGATTATTTATCTTTTCCCAAAAATAACCACGAAGGTACCTTCTACGCTTGTAGCACTTTTTGTTCTTACCATCGTTTCTGTGCTAATGGGAATGGATGTAAAAATCATAGGCGATATACCTAAAGGTTTGCCTGAAGTGCATCTTGATACTATTATGAGTTTAGACTGGCATCACCCAATGGTCTTGTTTGTTCCTGCATTGACACTAGCAGCACTGGGTGCAATTGATTCTTTGCTGACGTCGGTGGTTGCAGATAACATGACCAAAACACAGCATGACTCTAACAAAGAGCTTATAGGTCAAGGAATTGGTAATATGGCCGCTGGGCTCATTGGTGGGCTTCCTGGTGCAGGTGCAACAATGCGTACCGTGGTCAACATACGATCTGGAGGTAAAACAAGACTTTCAGGCATGATCCATGCTGTGGTATTACTGATGGTACTTTTGGGAGCAGGAACCTATGCAAAACTTATTCCGTTGCCAGTACTTGCAGGAATTCTTATTAGTGTTGGTATTGGTATTATTGATTATAAAGGGCTTAAGCATATTTCCCATGTGCCACGTGCAGATGCTGCTGTGATGGTCATTGTCATGCTTATGACTGTTTTTGTTGACCTCCTTCAGGCAGTTGCTGTCGGAATGGTACTTGCAGCTATTCTCTTTATGAAGCAGATGGCAGACCTTGCAGAGTCAAAAGCGGTAAGCGGTGTACTTTCGGAACTACAAGACAGTAAACTCTACCCTGATGAAGTGAATATCCCAGACGAAATCAAAAGCCAGATACATATTCATCATTTTGACGGTCCTATTTTCTTTGGTTTTGCAAATCATCTAAAAGAGATGACAAAAGATTATCCTGAAGTCTCAGTGGTTATCTTTAGAATGAAAGAGGTACCGTCTATCGATCAAAGCGGTATGTATGCCATAGAAGATGCTGTACTTGAGCTGGAGAGAAGAGGTGTGAATGTTGTTATGACAGGCTTGCAGGAACAGGTAAAAGATATGCTTCGCAACATTAAGCTTATTCCTGACGTGATTGAAGAGGAGCATTGTTTTGATACTTTTGATAAAGCAATTGCTCAGATGAAGGAAAATTGGTCTTCGTTTTCTGAAAAAAATCGCTAGTTTTAAAAAACTGTTTGTTATAACTATTTGGGTAAAATATTACCCAAATACGATACTCTTTGGAGAAGTAGTGCATAGTAAAAACAAAGTAGAACTTTTAGCACCAGCAGGGAACTTAGAGAAAATGAAGATTGCTCTAAACTATGGTGCCGACGCTGTATATGGGGGAACAAGTACCTTTTCACTGCGTATACGTTCGGGTAAAGAGTTTGATATGGACTCTTATGCAGAAGGGATAGCCTATGCCCATGCACGAGGTAAAAAAGTCTACTCAACGGTAAACTCTTTTCCCTTTAATTCACAGATGAAGCTGTACGAAAACCATATCGCTAAAATAGCAGAGCTTAAACCTGATGCGCTTATCGTCTCTAGTCCAGGGGTCGTGAAGATAGCCCATAAAATAGCACCAGATATTCCTATCCACCTCTCTACACAAGCCAACGTGATGAATGCGATGGATGCAGAGGTCTATTATGATTTGGGTGTGAAGCGTATCATTGTGGCACGTGAGATTTCACTCAAAGATTGTGAAGCGATTAAAAATCATATACCAGACCTTGAACTGGAAATCTTTGTGCATGGCTCTATGTGTTTTGCTTACTCTGGGCGTTGTCTTATCTCGTCTTTACAGACAGGGCGTGTGCCAAACCGTGGCTCATGTGCTAATGACTGTCGTTTTCCGTATGAGATTTATGCACATAACCCTGAGTCGGGTACCACCTTTAGACTCGATGAAGAAGAGGGCATAGGTACCTACATCATGAATGCCAAAGATATGAACATGGCATCGCATGTCGATGAGATACTTAAATCGGGTGTTATAGACTCTTTGAAAATAGAAGGACGTACCAAGTCTCCATACTATGCAGGTGTGGTCACAAAAGCCTACAGACATGCTATAGATGACTATTATAAAAATGACTTTGATGAAAAACGTTACCAAAGAGAACTTGGTACGACACAAAACCGTGGTTTTACCGACGCTTATTTGCTTTCACGTCCTTTTGAGCGTAACGATGCAGAGTCTAATGCATTTTCTATACAGTATGGTACACATCAAGTTGCAGGACTTGTCAGTGAAGATGGATTAAGCTGGAAGTGTAAAGACAAAACTTGTTTAGGCGACTCTGTAGAGATAGTCGTCCCTGTAGGTGCAAAGGTAGAGTTAGTAGACAACGAGATAGGAAAGATAGAAGAGATAGCAGGACACTATGTCATCACCTTTAAGAAGCTCACGACCAAAGAGGGTAAAGAGCTAGAGTGTGTACATAGTGGGAATGTCAATGATATTTTACTTCCTTCTCCGTTGCCAGGCTATACTATCTTGAGACGTGAAATCGCTGAAGCTTTGGAGAAAAAAGGTCTTACAGAAGACTCTACTCCAATGAAACTAGAACAAGAAACACAAAATACAAAGGAAATAAAACAATGAAATTCGTATCAATCGTAATGGGTTCAAAAAGTGACTATACAATTATGTCTGAGTGTGCAGAGACACTGAAAAAGTTTGGTGTACCGTATGAGCTTATTATCTCTTCGGCACATAGAAGTCCAGAGAGAACTAAAACCTACATGAAAGAAGCAGAAGAAAAAGGTGCACAAGTATTCATAGCCGCAGCAGGTATGGCTGCACACTTAGCTGGAGCTTTGGCAGCGAGTACCACCAAACCGATTTTGGGTGTACCAATGGAGTCAGGACCGCTTAAAGGTGAAGATGCACTTTTCTCAACTGTAATGATGCCAGCAGGGATGCCTGTAGGTACATTGGCTATCGGAAAAGCAGGGGCAGTCAATGCTGCATACCTTGCTATTCAAATTATGGCATTACAAGATGATGAACTGAAAGTCAAACTGCAAGAAGATAGAATAAGTAAAGCAAAAAAAGTAGAGCTTGATTCTAGTGAAATAGAAACGATATTGTAAATCGTAGGGTGCATTTGCCAATGCACCAATTTAATTTGATATAATAAACTTAAAAAAGATTTAGGAAACATCATGGCTAAAGAATTAGCACATTTTAAAAACTTTGCAAAGTTAAAAGACACAAAAGTGGCTTTTAATGATATTACTGTGATTGCTGGGAAACCTGGGACGGGTAAGAGTTATGTGATGAAAATGATGTATGCAATTTATGTTTCACATTTTATTACAGTAATAGAAAAAATTAAGATTTTCAATGAAATTTTTTCTTTGCAATGTGATACATCGAAAAAAAACTTAACATTTAATTATTTAGATGAAAAAACTAAAAATATTTTACTAAAAAAAGAAAAATTATTAAAAAATAAAAATACATTTTTTAATAATTTTAAAAATATTGTAATCTCAATTTTTGGAAATATGGAGCAAATATCGAAGAGTTTTAGTTTAAAATATAATGAGTTCGAATTAAATTATTCAGAAACTTTACTTTCAAGTAATGAAAAAACGAATTCTCAAGATGATTTTGGAGAAGTGATATTTGTAGAAACACCACTAATTCTAGAATTTAAAAAATTTATGAAAAGAGAAGAGGGAAAAACTCCATATCATATTGAATCACTTCTCAATATTCTTGATACAGATTATTCTTTTACAGATGAAGAACAAGATAAATTTATTAAAGATTTTACTCAAAAATCAAAAGAAATTATTAAAGGTGACATTGAGAGTAGTGGAGATTCTTTTCTTTTTAATAAAGAAGGTGAAAAAAACTATGACATTGTCAATGCCTCATCGGGAACAAAAAGTATAGGACTACTTCAATACCTAGTAACCAATAAAGCTCTCAAAAAAGGTTCTGTACTCTATTGGGAAGAACCTGAAGTACATCTTCACCCAGAGTGGCAACTGCGTATGATAGAGCTTTTTATAGAACTTATGAACGCAGGTGTCAAGATAGTATTTTCTACGCATAGTCCGTATATGTGCGACTATTTGAATGCTATATCTCAGAAAAAAGGTTTTAACGATAGGGTTTCTTTTAACCTTTTTGAAGAAACAGATGGAGTCGTGAAAAATTATATATTAGAAGATGATGAAGATTGGAATAAAATACAAGCTGAACTTCTTGACCCACTAGAGGAGATAATGTGGGAATACATTTAAAAAATCTACAAGAGGGGTGTTGTGAGAAATATCCTCAATCACTCTCTTATTTAGATGGTGATGAATTTGATAGCAACCGCGCTACTTGTGATAAAATCATAGAATGTGATGATAAATATATTTTAGTGGAAGAAAAAAGTTTTATATTGGGATTTTTGAATGCATGTTGCAAAGAGGCAAAGACTAACTTAGGACGCTTTAAAGAAGAAAATATCATTACTGATAGCATCATTTCATTTATTGATGAGAAGTTTACATTAGAAGAGAAAAAAAGAATATTTGCAGAAAGTGTAACATTATTGTTCATGTCGTCCTTGGATAAAGTAAGTAATACAACACATATATTAGCAACTTCTTATGATAATACTAAATCGAAAAATATGCCTATTATTTATCTTTATTGTAAAAGTGGAAAATCTAAAGTAGACAAGCTGGCAAGTTTGTCATTATCAAAATATAAAAATGAAAAGAAACAAGTCATGGTAGAGTGTGACAAATTAGAAAAATTCTTAAAACAAAAAGGATGTGCATGAACAAAAACGCCATAACATTTAGCGATATGCTACTAAAACTACAACAATTCTGGGCAGAGCAGGGCTGTAACATTGTGCAGCCTTATGATATCCCATCGGGTGCAGGGACATTTCATCCTGCGACACTGCTACGAAGCCTAGACTCCAAGCCTTGGTCTGCTGCCTATGTAGCACCTAGCCGTCGTCCGACAGATGGGCGTTATGGTGAGAATCCAAACCGTTTGGGTGCGTATTATCAGTTTCAAGCACTTATAAAGCCTAGCCCTGACAATATTCAAGAGCTTTACTTGAAATCGCTTGAGTATTTGGGGCTTAACCTACAAGAGCATGATATACGCTTCGTAGAGGACAACTGGGAGTCTCCGACACTTGGTGCATGGGGGCTTGGCTGGGAAGTGTGGCTTGATGGTATGGAGGTGACACAGTTTACGTACTTTCAACAAGTAGGAGGCATAGCCTGTGACCCTGTGGCTGTGGAGATTACCTATGGTACAGAGAGACTTGCGATGTACTTGCAAGGCGTGGACTCAGTTTATGACCTTGTATGGAACAAGATGGGTGATGTGGTCACTACCTATGGGGACGTACACAAAGAGACAGAGTATGAATTTTCTAAGTACCATTTCGAAGTAGCCAATGTTGAGAATTTGTTCCAGCATTTTGAAGATGCATCGAATGAATGTAAAGTATGCCTGGAAGCAGGATTGCCATTGCCTGCGTATGATCAATGTATGCTTGCCTCTCATGCCTTTAATGTACTGGACGCCCGCAAGGCTATCTCTCAGGCACAACGTCAAAACTACATTTTGAAAGTACGTGAACTTTCTATAGGTTGTGCACAGCTTTATAAGGCACAAGAGCAAGAGAGAAATGAGCGAGTTAAAGCGTAGGGGTCGATTCACTATCGACCTGTATTCTATCAAAGGGCAGATATGGAATCTGCCCCTACGGAGCATAGTATGAAACTACAAGAAATATACAATCATTTAGACAAAGTATCTCCCTTTGAACTTCAAGAAAAATGGGATAACTCGGGATTGATTATGGGTGAGATGGAACGTGAAGTTTCTCAAATCGTAGTCTCTTTGGATATTGATTTTACTATGATAGAAGAAGCCAAAGAAGGTACACTTTTTGTAGTGCATCATCCACTTATATTTACTAAACTTACGCAGCTTGATTTTTCTAAATATCCTTCTAATCTTATGGAACAAATGATACTCAAAAAACAGTCATGTATTGCCCTGCATACGAACTTTGACCAGACACATTTGAATAAATATGTATTTGAAAAGATATTAGGTTTTACATTAGAGAGTCAAAATGCTTTTTTATGTATAACAAAAGGTGCATGGAATTATAAAGCACTTTTGAGTTTGATTAAAGAGAAACTTGATTTACCGACACTTAAGGTGGTAGGTAAAAAAGAGAACATTACTTCTATTGCCTTATGTACAGGTGCAGGGGCTTCACTTATAGATGAGGTAGAGGCAGATTGTTTTTTAACAGGTGACATCAAATACCATGATGCGATGAAAGCGATGAGTGAAGATTTGATGATGATAGACATCGGACATTATGAATCTGAGAAGTTTTTTGCAGAGATTTTACTCGAAGAATTGAAAGTTTTACCTATTTTGGCTATAATTGCGAATTCTAAAAACCCATTTCATACTGAAACGTATTAAAAATAGGTTCTTAAACCTGTAAAAAGTTACAGAAGTACCCTACATCCCAAAGGACAGAGATTGAACAAACACCTAAATGAGCTTATCGAGCTTTCTAACAATGACAAAGCGATTGACTCTTATACACCAGAGCTTGAAGCTGCCGATAGAAAAATAGCTAAAATTCAAAAAAAGATGAATGTTGCACAAGATGAACTAAATACTTTGAATGCAGATATCGAAGAGAATGAAGCAAAAGTCAAAACATTTGATGAACAACTCACACTTCTCAATGAACAACTTTCTGCCAATGCAAAGAAATTGAAAGAAATCTCTACTGAAAAAGAGATGAAAGCACTCTCTTTGGAAGAAGACATTGCAAAAGAGAAAATGACTTTTGCCAATGAAGAGATTGAAAGACTTCAAGCTGTCAATGAAACCAAAAAAGCATTACTAGAAGAAGCAAGTGCAAAAGTAACTGCATTAGAGGCAGAATATAAAGCGATGGAAGAAGTGGTTTCTGTAGAGAAAGCGGAGATTGAAAAAGCAAAAGGTGAACTTTTTGTAAAAAGAGAAGAGCTTAGTAGAAATATTGAACAAAAAGTACTTGCATTTTATGAAAAAATCCGTATTTGGGCAGCTAACACAGCAGTTGTGCCTGTGAAAAAACAAGCATGTTACGGATGTTACATGAAGCTTAATGACAAAACCTATGCAGAAATCATTAAAGCTGATGAAATTGTAAACTGTCCGCACTGTGGACGTATTTTATACCTAGAACCTGTTAGCGCTGAGGCGTAACAAAGTGTACCACTATGGAGAAACTATTTTTCTTTCTCTATAGTCTGTTTTCTCTTTTTGTTTATCTTATAGCATTACCCTTTCTTTTTTTATTTTCTTTTAAAACGAAATACAAAGACTCTATTCCTGCTAGATTTTTTTTATGGAAAAACAGACCGTTAAAAGCTAATGGCATATGGTTCCATTCTTGTTCTTTTGGGGAAGCAAAAGCCATTGCTCCCTTGGTCGAGGTCTTACCCAAAGAAAGTTTACGTATGAGTACCACAACGCATACTGGATTTAATGCTATCTCTGAATACACAGAACAAAGTCGCTATTTGCCTTTTGAACCTTTACTTTTTTGGTGGGCTAAACCACAAAAAGTGTTGGTGGTGATGGAAGCAGAGTTTTGGTATTTGCTTTTTGCTTTAGCCAAGAGAAGAGGGGCAAAAACGCTTCTCATCAATGCCAGAATGTCTGAACGTTCTTACCCTAAGTATCAACGAATGGGGTGGCTCTATAAGCAGATATTTAAGCAGATAGATGAAGTGTATGCGCAAACGGAGTTAGACAAAGAACGTCTTGAGGCATTGGGTGCAAAAGATGTGGTAGTTACGGGAAACATCAAGCTCTCGAAACTACCAGAAGTAAGTAAGGACTTTGTGAAGCCTAGGGGGTTAATGTTGTGTGCAGCAAGTACGCATGAGGGTGAAGAAGCACTGATACTAGATGCTTTTTCGACATTTAAAAAGTACAATACAGAAGCAAAGCTAGTAGTCGTACCTCGTCATCCAGAACGTTTTGATAAGGTAGCAAGTTTGATTGAGGGTTTCTCGCAAAAGGAAAATCTTTCTTGGCATAGATACTCTGAAAAGGAAAGTTTAGATAATGATATTATTTTGATGGATGCTTTAGGTGAGTTGGTAAACTGTTATGCGATTACAGACATTGTCATTTTAGGTGGGGCATTTGCACCTATAGGTGGACACAACGCAGCAGAAGCAGCGCAGTTTGGCTGTAAGATAATTTCTGGAAAGCACTACTTTAATCAAGTAGATATTTTTGCAGCAATAGAAGGTATAGTGATAGTAGAGGAGTCCAATCTCTCTCGTAGACTTTTACAGCATGGGGTACTTAAACGGACAAAATTAAAATATCGCACAGATATATCGTCGATTGTGGAGAGTTTAACAGATGTTTTATGAGATACATGGCGACAAGGTAAGTATGCGCATTAAAGCACAGCCTGCTGCGAGTAAAAACGCGTTTTGTGAAATCTATGGTGAAGATGCCATAAAGATACGTATTAAAGCCCCAGCAGTAGAAGGTGCAGCAAACAAAGAGTTGGTAAAATTTCTCTCCAAAAGTTTTAAAGTCCCAAAAAGTGATATAATTTTCAAAACAGGACAAAATTCCAAGATAAAGATACTCGAATTTCCCCTAAATGAAAAATTCGAAGCATGGCTTAAAACTGTTACATCATAATACTCCTGCACAATGCAGATGCAAGCACCCTTCGGGCTAAAGTGCATTGTTTGTCGCATTATGATGTAACAGTTTTAACAAGAGGGTAAAATGATAATACTCCTGCGTGATGCAAATGGCGAAGCCACCCTGCGGGCTGAGTGCATCACTTGTCGCATTATTATTTTGCCGTTTTAGATGAATATAGATAACAAATAAGGCAAAATAAATGGCAACAGATAAAGCATACAAAGTACTGGCACAACAAAAAGATATTTCAAATAAAAAAGCAAAAGACCTCATAGACAGAGGGCTTGTGTTTGTGGAAGATAAAAAAGTAAAGATAGCACGTGCAGAGATACACACAGAGACCATCTTTCGTATAGAATATCCAGAAGATATAGAGATACTCTACCAAGACAATGACATCATCGCTATCAACAAGCCTGCCCAAGTAGACAGCTATGACATCCAAGATGCCATAGATGGTGCAGAACTTTTACATAGGCTTGACCGTGACACTTCGGGTGTACTTCTGCTTGGTAAAAACAGAGCATTTATAGACCAAGCGATAAAAGAGTTTAAGTCTCGTAGAGTGGAAAAGCATTATGTTGCATGGATAGAAGGTGTATTGTATGAAAAAGTTGAGATAGATGAGCCTATTTTGACCATCAAAAAAGGCAAGGCATTTTCACTCATAGACCCTTTACGTGGTAAAAAAGCACATACCATTGTCAAACCTGAAGAGCTTCAAGGAAAGAAGTCTAAAGTGCATATAGAGATTACCACAGGACGTACACACCAAATACGTGTACACTTGGCACACATCGGTCACCCGATAGTCGGTGATGAACAATATGGAAGCCGCACACAGTCTAAACGTGTACTACTACACTCTGCAAAGATGAAGATACTTGACTATGAGTTTAACGCTAAAGAGCCTAAGGATATCGCGCGTTACAAATAATAAGCGAATATTAGATAAAATCGCCATAATATATACAAGTAAGGTACATAATGTTTGATAATTTAACCGATAGTTTTAAAAATGCCATAGGCAAGATACGTTTTCATGATGATGACAAGGCACTCAAAAAAGCTACGACAGAGCTAAAGAAGTCGCTTCTTAAGTCTGATGTTCATCATAAAGTAGTGAAGGACCTTATCTCTACGGTAGAGTTAGAAACGAAAAAGCATGGTGTAGGTAAAGACAACTTTCTTAAAGCCCTTCAAGACAAACTTACAGACATACTTACACTAGAAGGTGCAGCTAAAGGCTTTACCTTCGCCTCTAAACCACCAACGGTTGTGTTGATGATAGGTTTGCAAGGTTCTGGTAAAACGACCACTACGGGTAAACTGGCACATTTTCTTAAAGAGCAAAAAAAGAAAAAAGTGCTCATCATCGCAGCTGATTTACAAAGACTTGCAGCGGTTGAGCAACTCAAGCAAATCGCTTCACAAATAGAAGTAGAATTGGTCGCAGATGAAGGTGCTACACCTACAGATATTGTAAAGCGTGGGCTTGAAAAGGCAGAAAAAGAGCTTTATGATGTTGTCCTTATAGATACAGCAGGACGTTTGGCGATAGATGATGAACTTATGGATGAACTAGCAGAAGTCAAAAAAGTAGCCAACCCAGATGAACTCTTTTACGTAGCAGATGCGATGACTGGGCAAGATGCAGTAAGAACAGCACAAACCTTTAAAGAGAAAATAGGCATTACAGGTGTCGTCCTTTCTAAGTTTGATGGTGATGGTAAAGGTGGGGTTGCTCTAGGGCTTACACAGCAAGTAGGCGTACCACTTCGTTTCATCGGTAATGGTGAAAAAATGCCTGACCTTGAACAGTTTATTGCAGACAGAATCGTAAGTCGTTTGATGGGTGCAGGGGATGTTGAGTCATTAGCTGAGAGAGCTGCAGCTGCCATCGACCCAAAAGAAGCGAAGAAAATGACCCAAAAGATTAAAAAAGGGCAGTTCAACTTTAATGACTTCTTGGCACAAATGGAGCAGATGAAGAAGCTGGGCTCTATGAAGTCGATTATGGGGATGATACCTGGTATGGGTAACATGGCGAAGCAGATTGGTGATATGGACTTAGAAAACTCTGATGAGATTAGGCAAATCAAAGCATTGGTCTCTTCTATGACACCTAAAGAGAGAGAAAATCCTGATTTGTTGAACAATATGCGTAAACGTCGTTTGGCAGCAGGAGCAGGGCTTGAACCTATGCATGTGAACCGTGTAC
>Ga0256840_1001575_pt1 | contig 21151 bp, 16 predicted proteins | sample 355202metaG_FD_185969 | JGI IMG/M metagenome (GOLD analysis project Ga0256840, IMG submission 185969) | Hydrothermal vent microbial communities from Mid Atlantic Ridge, Atlantic Ocean - 355-202 | ecosystem: Environmental > Aquatic > Marine > Hydrothermal vents | place: Atlantic Ocean: Mid...
ATCTTTTAATTTCAGACATATACAAAATATTACGACAAAGTTATTCTTTTATTCTTATTTCATAAAAGAAGTTTGTAATTAATGCTTTACATTCAGGTTCCGACACACCCGCAGAAATCTTTGTTTTAGGATGAATAATTTGTTTATTAAAAACGGAATATCCCCTTTTGTCGTCTTTTGTGCCGTAAACAATCTTTCCGATTTGAGACCAATATGCAGCACCTGCACACATAACACAAGGCTCAACGGTAACATACAAGGTGCATTCTCTTAAATATTTGGCTCCGAGAAAATTTGACGCTGCCGTAATTGCCAACATTTCGGCATGTGCAGTCGTATCATTTAATGTTTCTGTCAAATTATGTGCTTTTGAAATAATCCGTTTATTGCAGACAACAACGGCACCTATAGGAACTTCTCCTTTTTCAAAAGCAATTTGTGCCTGAATTAATGCCTGTTTCATAAAATACTCGTCCGAAAAAATATCCTGTTTTTGCATATATCATATAAATTAATGATTAAGAATTCCTATTCCTAATACGTAAAATTATATATTTGCCGAAATTTATCAAAAATAAAAAATAATGTACAGAACAAATAACTGCGGAGAATTAAGATTAAACGATATAAATAAAGAGGTAACTTTAAGCGGATGGATACAAAAAGTGCGAAAATTAGGAGGGATGACATTTGTTGATTTAAGAGACCGCTACGGAATAACACAATTGGTTTTTAATGAAGAAACAAATGCTGAATTAAGCGAAGAAGCACAAAAACTCGGACGAGAATTTGTAATTAAAATTAAAGGAACGGTTGCCGAAAGAAGCAATAAAAATCCGGAATTGCCGACGGGAGACATTGAAATAGCGGTTCGAAATTTGGAAATTTTGAGCAAATCGGAAGTTCCGCCTTTTACCATAGAAAACGAAACTGACGGAGGCGAAGAAATTCGTTTAAAATATCGTTATTTGGATTTAAGAAGACCTGTTGTCCAAAAAGGGCTTATTTTAAGACATAAAACGGCGCAAGAAATAAGAAATTTTTTAAGCAATAAAGGTTTTCTTGAAATAGAAACACCTTTTTTAATAAAATCAACACCCGAAGGAGCCAGAGATTTTGTTGTTCCGTCTCGTATGAGCGAAGGAAAATTTTATGCCCTTCCTCAGTCGCCGCAAGTGTTTAAGCAGTTGCTGATGATAGGCGGATACGATAAATATTTTCAAATTACGAAATGTTTCAGAGATGAGGATTTCAGAGCCGACAGGCAACCCGAATTTACGCAAATTGATTGCGAAATGTCTTTTGTCGAACGAGAAGATATTCTTTCGGTTTTTGAGGAAATGACCAAACACCTTTTCAAGACCGTAAAAAATATTGACTTTAAAGAAGCATTTCCCCGAATAAAATACGATGATGCAATTGAAAATTACGGTTCCGATAAACCGGATATCCGTTTTGAAATGAAAATTCACAACATAAGCGAAATTGTAAAAAACAAGGGCTTTAAAATTTTTAACGATGCCGAATATATCGGTGCAATTTGTGCCGAAGGACTTGCAAATTATTCCAGAAAACAACTCGATAAATTGGTTGATTTCGTAAAACGTCCGCAAATAGGAGCAAAGGGCTTGGTATATGTAAAGTATAACGAAGACGGAACTTTTAAATCGTCGGTTGATAAATTTTATTCGCAAGATGATTTAAAAACGTGGGCTGATAAACTTTCGGCAAAACCGGGAGATTTACTTTTGGTAATGTCCGGAAATAAAAAAGAAACATTAACACAACTCGGCGAATTGCGTCTGGAAATGGGCGAACGTTCGGGCTTAAGGGATAAAAATAAATTTGCTCCGCTTTGGATTATTGATTTTCCGCTTTTTGAAAAAGACGAAGAAACCGGACAGTTACATGCCATGCACCACCCTTTTACTTCTCCCAAAACGGAAGACACAGAATTGCTCGAAACAAATCCGGATGCCATAAAAGCCGATGCCTATGATCTGGTTATAAACGGAAATGAAATAGGCGGCGGCTCCGTTCGTATTCATACTGTTGAAATGCAGGAAAAAATGTTTAAACATCTCGGATTTACGAAAGAAGAAGCCGAGGAGCAATTCGGTTTTTTGATGAATGCTTTTAAATACGGAGCACCGCCGCACGGAGGCATTGCTTTCGGTTTTGACCGCTGGGTTGCCTTGTTTAACGGCTCCGACAGCATCAGAGACGTTATGGCGTTTCCGAAAAATAATGCCGGGCGCGATTTAATGATTGATGCACCTTCCGAAATCGACAAATTACAATTGGATGATTTGCATTTGAAAATTGTAAAAAAGTAATTTGCGACAATGTTTACAACAAATTAGTTTCAATATCAAATTGAGTTAAGCGAATAAATCTTTCAATACGTTCGGATATTTCCGTTTTTTCGAGTTTTTGAATACGTTCGGTTCCGAATTTTTCGATATTAAAAGAAGCCATTACCGAACCGATTATCAAGGCATTTTTCATATTATCGAAAGACAAATCATCGGTTTTTGCCAGCCAGCCGATAAAACCGCCCGCAAAAGTATCGCCGGCACCGGTAGGGTCGAAAACAGTTTTTACGGGCAAAGCCGGAGCACTGAAAATATTCATATTTTTATCGAAAAGTAAAGCCCCGTGTTTCCCTTTTTTTATGATTAGAAATTTCGGACCTTCGGAAAGTATTTTTTCGGCTGCCGCAATCAAAGAATGTTCTCCGGAAAATTGTTGTGCTTCTTCATCGTTGATACACAGTAAGTCAACCATCGAAACAGTTTCTTTTAAATCTTCGGGTGTTTTATCCATCCAAAAATTCATAGTGTCCATCATAACAAATTTCGGACGTTTTTTCATTCGTTCGATAACCACCCGTTGAATTGAGGGAGTTAAATTTCCGAGCATAAGATATTCCGAACCCTGATAAGCATCGGGAATAACCGGATCAAAACTTGCCAATGAGTTTAACTCTGTTACGAGAGTATCTCTTTTGTTCATATTGTCGTGATATTTTCCTGACCAAAAGAATGTTTTTTCGCCTTTTTTTATCTGAATACCCCGGATATCAATATTGTGTTTTTTCAGTATTTCAAGATAATCTTTCGGAAAATCTTCGCCGACAACGGAAATAAGGTTTGTGTTTTTTTCGAAATAAGAAGCCGATAAAGCGATATAAGTGCCTGCTCCTCCTATAATTTTATCGGTTTTCCCGAAAGGTGTTTCTATTGCATCAAATGCAACGGTTCCTACTATAGCTAAACTCATTAATTTTTTAAGTTTTTATGAAAAAATTTCTGCAAATATATTTGTTTTTTAAAAAAACGTATTACTTTTGCATCGCTAATTTAAAAAAATTCCTCCTTAGCTCAGTTGGTTAGAGCGTCGGACTGTTAATCCGCAGGTCCTAGGTTCAAGTCCTAGAGGAGGAGCATAAAGCTCGGCAAAATGTCGGGCTTTTTTGTTTTAAATATCAATGTTTTTTTGACAAGTTAACTCTTTTGTATCAAGATTATAACAACATAACTTTCCTAATTTTTTATAGTCATAAAGTCGGTGAGGTTTGGTATATACACACCCGTTATCTAAATATATTATTTTCTTTTTTGCTTTTATTTGTTTCTGTATTTTCTTATAATAAGTCGGGCTGTGTCCCACAATTATTGTTTTATTTTTTGCTTTCTTTTTGTCATATTTAAAAGTTCTGATATTCAACATACCGACCGCATCGTTGAAAGGGTATTTTTTTCTGAAATCAAAACCGGCGTGAACCAAAAAATAATCGTCAAGTTCGGCAAAATACGCTAATGATTTCATAAACTTCAGATATTTTTTTCGGAGTTTCCTTTTTTTATTCAAAAGGTCTTTGCTTCTGGCTAAATTTTTTACAAAATAATAAAATGAAGCATCGTTATATTCTTTTTCGGCTTTAAGCATCTGGTATTCATGATTTCCCGAAAGGGGAAAAACAGACGGATAATTTTCTTTCAGATTTATAAGAATATCTAAAACTCCGCTGCTGTCGGGACCTCTGTCGATATAATCGCCGAGAAAATATAATGTATCGTTTTCGGTAAAATTTATTTTTTGAAGCAATGCGTTTAATGTTTTGCTGCATCCGTGAATATCGGAAATTACCAAACGTCTGCCCATTTTACGTTTAGGTTAAAAATTGTTTATTTTTCGTCTTTCTTTGCAGGTAATATTACCGTAAAGATGCTACCCTTTCCGACTTTACTTTTTACGGAGATGCTGCCGTTATTCTTTAAAATAAAATCTTTACACACAACCAGCCCTAAACCAGTTCCTTTCTCGTTCTGTGTTCCGAAGGTTGAAAAATTCAAATCAGCTCTGAACAGTTTAGGAATATCGACATCTTTAATCCCTACACCCGTATCCGATATTTCAATTATAACATCATTGTTCTTTCCGAAGGCTTTTATTTTCACCGTTCCGCCTTTCGGGGTAAATTTAACCGCGTTTGAAACTAAATTTCTTATAACCGTAATAATCATACTTTTATCGACATAAGCCGTTACATTATCGTCTATTTCTTCAATAATATTAACACCTTTTGCTTCGGCATTATTCTTTGATATAATAATTCCTTCTTCTGCTATACTTTTTATACTTACATTTTTCGGTGAGAATTTTACAAGCCCCGTTTGACTTCTGGTAAAATCAAGTAAGTTATCCAAAAGACGGTATGTTTGATTTGAAGCATCATAAATAAATTCGGCATATTTTAATATCTCCGGCAAATCTTCTTGTTTAGCTTTATTTTTAATCATTTCGGAAAAACCTATTATTCCCTGAAACGGATTTTTTAAATCGTGAGCTATAATTGTAAACAGTTTATTTTTAGTTCTGTTTACTTTCTTCAGTTCAAAAGCTATCTCACTTATTTTATCTCTTTGTGCCGAAATCTTTTCCCTTTGTTCTGTGATATTTTTATTTTTTTCGTCTAAAAGTTTTAAAGCTTTATTTTTACTCCTGTAGAGCATAAATAAGAAAACGGACAAAGTTGTAACAAGTATAAATCCTGCCGCAGATACGGCAATAATTACTTTCTGCCTCTTAATTATCTCATAATCTGCAGCCTTTTCTTTTTCAAGGTTATCAATTTGAAGCTGTTTTTTTTCGTTTTGATATTTTGCTTCAACCGATGCAATGGCTTCTGTCTTTTCTCTATTAAAAATACTGTCGTTAACAGCTGTCAGTTTTTCATAATACTCTAACGCTTTTTTATAATTTTCTAATTTTTTATAAGTTCCCGCCAAAACATAAAATGCATAAGACCGTAAAGAATGGGATTTCAGTCCTTGGGCTTCTTTCAGAGCCATATTCCCGTATTTTACAGCTTTATGCAACAGGCTTAATCGTATTTTTTTATTTTTCTCGATTTCTGCCATATTTAAATATGCCATAGCAATATTGGTATAAGTAACTGAAAATACGGATTTATCATTTACATCTTCTGCTTTTTCCGTAATTCTTAAAAATGCTTCTGCTGCCTTTTCATATTCTCCTTTTATCATATACAGCCTTGCAATATTACCTAAAGCACTGATTTCAATTTTAGTATTTCCTGTTTCTTCGGCAATTTTTACAGTATTCAGAAAATAATATTCGGCAGTGTCTAAAACATCTCTGTCTGAATAAATTAATCCTAAATTATTGTATACATTTGCTATTCCTTCTTTATAGTCTTCAGATATATAAATTTGTATTGCAAGGTCAAAAAATTTACGTGCTTTTTTGAAATTTTTCTGATAATAATGAATAGTTCCGATATTTGAATATATCTTGGCAATATTCATAGTATCCTTTAATTTTTCATAAATTCTCAGTGCTTTATAAAAATTATTATAGGATTCTTTATAATGCCCCAATATGATATCAGCTCTGCCGAGGTAATTGCAAGACTCAGCCGTTCCCTCTTCGTAAGATATTTTTTCCGAGAGTTTTTTTGCTGTTTCCGCAAAAAACAATGCACTGTCTGTGTTATTATACAGATAAATTCCGGCAAGTTTATTTAGAGCGTTTATTGTTTTAATATCTTCTTTGCCGAGTTTAGTTATATTTAACAAACTGTCTTTTTTTGTATCAGACTGTGCATATAAATTGTTGTTTAAAAACAAAATACAGAACGTTATTATTATAAATTTATAACGATATAACATTTGGATTTTCTAATTGGTTGTTATTGAGAATATAAAGGTATGAAAAAAAATGAAAAAAAGTAATCTTTCAAGATATTGTTTTCAACAATATATAATCAATAAACTAATTTTTAATTTATCGTAAATAAAATATATTTTTGTATCAAAATAATTCTTATGTCAAATATAAAAATGAAAAATTTCGTTCCTTACATTGTTGCTTTTATAATTTTTTTAATTCTCTCTTTTGCATATTTTCCGGAGGTTATAGAAGGAAAAAAATTATCGCAACATGATAAACAAACCTTTAAGGGCAGTTCAAAAGAAATTCTGGATTTCAGAGAAAAAACAGGAGAAAATACACTTTGGACAAATTCTATGTTCGGAGGTATGCCGGCTTACCTGATATCAAACTACACTCCGAATAATATTGCCAAATATATTTATACTTTTACGAATGCTTACGGAAAATTGAGACCCGTTAATTTTGTTTTTTTTGCTCTGGTCGGGTTTTTCATAGCCCTTCTTTTATTTGGTGTTGACCCTTGGCTAAGTATAGCCGGGGCAATTGCGTTCGGCTTTTCAACATATTTTTTAATAATAATTGAAGCAGGGCATCTCACAAAAGTATCTGCTATGGCTTATATGCCGCCTATAATTGCAGGTGTTTACTATGCATATACTAAAGACAAACTGAAAGGAGCTTTAGTTGTTATGTTTTTTCTGGCTCTTCAGCTTTACAGAAATCATTTACAAATAACGTTTTATACTTTGCTCACTATTTTTATATACATTATATTTGAAGCTGTCAGTTCTTTCAAAAAGAAACAGTTTAATAAATTTTTAACTGCATCGATATTTCTTACTGCGGCATCGCTGATTGCCGTATCGGTTAACTTTACAAATATTGCAACAACTCTTGATTACGGTAAAGATTCAATAAGAGGGAAGTCGGAACTTACTTTTGACAAAGAAAATAAAACCTCCGGTTTGGATAAAGACTATGCTACAGCTTGGAGTTACGGAGTTACGGAAACGTTCAATTTACTTATTCCGAATTTGTTCGGCGGAGCTTCTTACGGCAAGTTACCCGAAGACTCCGAAATGAATAAAGAACTTAAAAAGCTCGGAGTCGGGAACACAAGAGATATTTTAAAGCAAATGCCGACATATTGGGGACCGCAATCATTTACTTCCGGTCCTGTTTATATAGGAGCTGTAATTATATTTCTGTTCTTTTTCGGGCTTTTTGCCGTAAAAGGAAATATTAAGTGGTGGTTATTATCAGCTACCGTTATTGCAATAATGCTTGCCTGGGGAAAACATTTTATGTTACTGACAGATTTCTTTTTAGATTATTTTCCGGGGTACAACAAGTTCAGGACACTTTCTATGATTCTTGTAATTGCCGAATTTACAATGCCTTTGCTCGGAATTATTGCGATAAAAAACATAATTGATAAAAAAATATCAAAGCAAGAAGCTGTTAAAGCATTAAAATGGGCTGCTGGAATTGTATCCGGAATAATTTTATTGCTGATAATAAATCCCGGAATTTTGTCTTTTCAAAATGAGAATGATGCTATGTGGTTTATACGAAGTTTCGGTCTTAAAGATGACGGAAGTTCACAACAACTTGCAGATATTTTTGCCTCGGCACTTTCAAAAGACAGAGCTTCGATGTTCAGAGCAGATGCTTGGCGTTCTCTCGGTTTTGTTGTCGTAACCGCACTATTATTATGGGCTTTCATATCAGAAAAAATAAAACAACAGTATTTAATAGCCGGATTGGGTATTTTTATATTAGTTGATTTATGGGCTGTTGATAAAAGATATTTAAATTCAGAAGACTTTGTTAGTGCAAGATATGAGAAAACTCCTTTTAAAAAGTCTAAAGCAGACGAGTTTATCTTGAAAGATTCTGACCCTGATTACAGAGTATTAAACTTGACGGTAAGTCCGTTTAATGATGCAAGCACCTCATATTTTCACAAATCAATAGGCGGATATCACGGAGCAAAAATGCAACGTTATCAAGATTTGATTACATACGGAATAAGTTTAGAAATTTCAAAGCTTATTAATGCTTTAAATACAGCTTCAAGCGAATTAGACATTCAGGCAACTTTGATGAACTTATCAATACTGAATATGCTTAATACAAAATATATTATTGTTAACCCGGATATGCTGCCGATTAAAAACAAATATGCTCTCGGACATGCATGGTTTGTAAATGAAATTAAAGAAGTTGAGACTGCGGATGAAGAAATTAAAGCCGTAAGCAGATTTAATCCGGAAAGAACCGCTGTTGCAGACAAACGTTTTAAAAATTTGTTTTTTAATTTCAGAAAAGATACTGCGGCAAGCATAAAACTTATTAAATACAAACCTAACGAACTGGAATATAAAACAATTGCAGGAAGTAATCAGTTGGCTGTTTTCTCTGAAATATATTACGAAAAGGGATGGAATGCTTATATTGACGGCAAACTTACCCCGCATTTCAGAGTAAATTATGTATTGAGAGCAATGAAGATTCCGGAAGGAGAACATACCGTAGTTTTTAAATTTGAGCCTTCTGTATGGTCAAATGCCGTTAAAGTTTCATTAGCAGGTTCAATTTTGTTTATATTAGTTGTTATTTATTTTGTGTATTCAGAATTTAAAAAGTCTGAAATGCCGGAAAAGAAAGATTGATTACAATAAATAATAAATAAAGTAAAAGACCGAAAAGATATCTTTTCGGTCTTTTTTTGCGTTACGACAGCCTGAAAAGTATTCGTTATTTTAATTTTAAATCTGATATGTCAAATGCGAAGAAAAGTATGTGCGTAATTTTTCCGTCTTTGTTATAATAAGGTGTATATGTAGCGGTAAGTTGCTTTTCTTCACCTAATTTTGTGTATCTTTTTACTTCTTTTTTTATCGTTTTTCCTGATTTTACGTCTTCTATAATTTTTTTAAGGCTCTCTGACTGGTCTTTTACTATTTCGACAACATTTTTTCCTCTGATATCATCTGCCGTAAACCCCATCACTTCCGTATAAACAGAGTTACAGTTAATTATTGTTCCGTCGAGAGTGTATTCTACAGTCATAATTGTCTTATTAACAGCACTTAATATACTCTTGAAACGTGTATTTATTTCTGCTGTTTTCTCCTGAATTTCCTGAAGTTCAATGACTTTTTTATTCAATTCTTCTTCTTTTTCTGCAAGTTTTTGAGTTTGTTTTTGCGAAATTTCCAATAATTTGGCCGTTTTAGTTCCTGTTATTGATGCGTCAATCCACGACCCGATATTATCGCTTAATTGTTCAATAAATTCTATTTTATAGTCTTCGGGCTTGCTCATAAAGGCTATTTCGATAACGGAATTAATTTTATTTTTAAAAAATACGGGAATAAGAGCCAGGTATGAAGGAGTTCCGCTTCCTAATCCTGTTGCAGCTTTAATATAATCTTCAGGAATTTTGTTAAGAATAATTTTTTTCTTTTCGGTTACGCATGCACCTACAAGCCCCTCCCCTTTTTTAAATTTAGTGTTCAGGTGTCTTTGTTTATCATAAGCGTAAGCAGCAACCAGTTCTGCCTCTTCTTTTTCTTCATCATATAAATATATCCCGCCCATAAGAGCATTTACATAATTAACTGTTGAGCGGATAATATTAAACGACAGTTCCGAAATGTTTTTTGAACCGGACCTTTCTGCTTCCGAAATTTCAAAACGTCCTCTTCTCATCCATAGTTGCTGAGAAACTTTTTTTTCTTCATTTGCACGTTTAAGTTCTCTGTCCTTAAGATACTCTGCAATTTTATTCAGCATTTTTGATGTTCGGTCATTTTCTGAGCGTTCTTTTATTCGAGTATCAAAATTTTCCGCCCTGATTTCTTCCGCAAAGTGATATACTTCGTTATTATAAGAAACTGTTTTATTAAGATTACTGATTATTTTGCCGTATTCGGCATATGTATTTTCCGGATTTTCTTTCTCCCCTTCTCCCCTACTTATTTTTTCCGAAAATATTGCAATTTTTTTCAGGGGAAAAAGCAGTTTATTAATAAAAAACAAGATTAACAGACTGCCTGCAATCAAAATAACAGAGAATATTATCCAAAATACGGGATTCTTCTCTTTCTGATAATTATAGGCTGAAACAGGGCAGGATATTAAAAACTCAAGTTCGGCATTTGTATTTTCGGGAGATATTTTAAAAATACTTCCTGAATTATTGTCCGGCACTTTAAGCTTATTGTATAAATTGTTTTCTTTTCCGTGCAGGTTTAAAATATTTTTTCCGACATTAAATTTGCTCCCCGAGCTTGCTACAATATTTTTGCGTGTTGTCAGAATTAAGTAATCGCATTTTATGTTTTTTTCTGAAGTAAAATCTGTAAATGTCTCTGTATTATACAAAACGGTTAAGAAGCCCGTTACAGATGTTTTTTCTTTTACCGGTGCCGTAATTCCGATAACATTTTCTTTTTTTCGTTCCGTTTTTACGTAAAACGGCTCTGAAATTAATACTTCCGCTGTGTTTCCGAAGTCTTTAATATTTATGAAACTGAAAATAAAATCAGCATTATTTGAAATATCTGTTTCTGTTTTTTCTCCGTTTTTTAACAAAGCTGTAATAAAAACATTACTCGAAGTATCCTGCAATAAATTACTCTCATTATTTTCAATTCCTGAAATATCTCCGAGAAACAGAGCTGCCCCGAGAACATTTTTATCGGAATTTAAAATATTACGTAGTTTTGCTTTTGTTTTTTCAAAATTATTTTGGTCGGAATAATCAATGTTACCGGCACTTATGCGTGTTGTCAAAACTGCTTTTTCAAACTTTCCTGACACCGTTTCAAAGTATTTTTCTTCTTTAAATTTTGATATTTCAGTATCGCTGTAATTTTTGTATTTTCTTAAGTTTAATGTTAAAATGAGAGCCGTGATTCCGACAGACGTTATAAATATTATTAATGTAATAATACTTAATGCTTTTTTTGTTGATATTTTTTTTAAATCGTTCACAATTATTCTTTAACGGTTCCGATTGACAAAATTCTGTATATTTTCCTTCTTACGTTTTTAATGGGCACGTATGTTTGTTTAAAGGTTACTTTCCTGTCTCCTATTCGTATTGTTTCTTCAATATTAACAGTTTTTTTGTTAAGTAAATTTTCCCAAAACATTTTATAATTTTCATCATAATTATCGGTAAGAACAATGTCTTTATGAAGTTTTGAAATAAAGTCTTTTTTGCCTGCATCAAATATATCTGTTACTTTTGAACTTACATCCATTACAGAGCCTTTAAGGTCATACTCAATAAGGTAGGATACGCTTTTTATTGAGTCTATAATTTCTATAAGCTGAAGTATTTGCTTGTCGAGATTTCTGTTTTGTTTTCTGTGTGTATTTATTTTTTCCTCAAGCGTTTTTCTTTGATTTTCAATCTCTTCTGCTTGTTTTTTTGTTTGTTTCAAAAGAATTTCCGTTTGTCGCGAATGTTTTAAGTTTGCTATCGTTGATGCAATATTTTCTCCTGTATCTTCAATAAATTTGATATATTCTTTTTTTATAATTTCTATACTTCCGAGCTCAATTATTGCCTGAACTTCGTTGTTAAAAATAAGCGGAACTAACAGTAGGCAATTTGGTCTTTGAAATCCGAAGCCTGATTCTATAAATGTATAGTCTTCGGGGATTTCCGTAAGAAAAATACTTTGTTTCTCCAAAAAAGCTCTGCCTGTAAGTCCGTCGTTCGTATCAATTGTTCGGCTCGCTGTTCGGTTTTTTGAATATGCATAACTTGCTGCCATTTTCAACTTTTTATTATGTTGAAAATCTTCCTCTGTTATAAACATTGCAATTTGTTCGGCTCCGGTAAATTCTGATATTTTTTTTATTATTTTTGAAGATAAATCGGTAACATCTGCTGAATACTGAAGAATTTCCGAGATTTCCGATGCTGTCTTGTCAAATTCTGTTTTCAGTATTAGTTTTTTCTTTCTTTCTTCTTCTGCTTTTTCGATTTCGACAAACTTATTTTTTATAAGTTCAATATTTTTTATTAAAGCGTCCTCTTTAAAATCATCACAAACTTTAACGTTATAATTTCCTTTTGCCGTTTCGGAAATGATGATTTTAAGTTCACTGAAATATTCCTGAAAAAAGCTTAATGTTTTATTTTTTTTTCGGCTTTTATTAATTTCAGGCACCATCTTTTTAATACTCTGAAGCAGTTTATAGTATTTTTTTCTCATTTCAGAGTCATAGTAAAGAAACAGAATGACAAAAATCGAAAAGATTATAATTATAAATGTGAATATTAAATATTTGACAGCTCTTAAATTTTGATTTATTTCACTTTTAGGCACATAAAATCCGAGATAAACCGAAAATTCAGGAATATACTTATAAAATAAGCTCCCTTCATTTATTTTTTTTACAAATATATCCTTATGCTCAACAGGCAAAGCTTCTGAAATTTTAATATCTTCCGGTAATTTATATTTGCTTCCGCCGAAAATTATTTTACCGTTTTTGCCGAAAACAATTAATTCGTTTTTAAATATTTTGCCTACGGCAGGCAACAGATTTTCATTATTTTCAAGGGTTATAAAAACCGTTATTTTACCCTTGTTATACAGGGGGAATGATTTTCGGGTAACTAAATCTGATGTGATTCGGGTTTCAATAACGACATTTTCCCCTTTTAGGATTTTATTTGCAGGGGGCTCGTCATCTGCTATAAAAATATATTTTTTTCTTGCATTAGGTTTCGTGCTTGAAACCCGAACAAATTCACTTCCGGATTTTTGCCATATTTCAATAAATGTGTTATTTATATAGGTTATTTTTTCGGCAATATTATTTAAAGAAAGTCTTTTTACGGAATTAAAACTAAGAGTGGGAAGTACAAATTTTTTCTGATAATTTCCGTCTTTATCGGTTGCTGTTATCTCTGTGCTCTTTAATGTATCTACCGTTAATTCGCCTGCCGTTTCAAAAAAAAACAAAATCATTCTTTGTGAACTTATTATTCTTTTTTTTCTGTCGGCATATTTTTCAAAAAGTATATCGGTCGCTGAGTTTAGTCTTTGTATTTGTGTATTATCTGTTTTTGATACAATTTTTTTCTGAATAAAAAAAGACAAGATAAATCCGCTTATTATAAGCAAACTAAATATTAATAAAATACCGAACAGCGATAAGTGTTTATTTGATATTTTTTTAAGCATATTCTGATTATTCAACGGGTAAAAATACGGATATCTCGGTTCCTTCTCCGGTTCCGCTTTTAATGTCTATAAAGCCTTCGTGTTTTTCAACAAAATCTTTTATAAGAATAATTCCGATTCCTGTTCCTTTTTCTTTATTTGTTCCGTATGTAGAAAAGAACTCTTTAGAATTAAGAATTTTTGAAATATTTTCTCGCGAAATTCCGATTCCGTCATCTTTTACCGTAAATTTTACGTATTCTGTACCGTTCTTGCGTATTGTATCGGTAATAAGCGTAATATTACCGTTTTCATTAGTATATTTTACGGCATTAGAAATTAAGTTCCGAATAACTGTATTTATCATATGCTCGTCAGCCGACAAATAAAATTCTTCATATATTTTTTTTGTAAGGGTAATGTTTTTAGATTCTATGTTAGGCATAAAAAGAATTAAGACATCATCAATTATGTCATTAAGAAGGATTTCATCTTTAATAAAAAAAGTTTCTCCGCTTTCATTTTTTGCCCAAAATAAAAGGTTAACAAGTAAGTTATACGCAGCACTTGCCGAATTTCTCAAAGGTTTTATTATTTCTAATATTTCGTCTTTACTCAATTCGTCTATCTCATCTCTGATTATATCTAAAGCAGATGTTATATTTCCGACAGGTCCTCTTAAATCGTGGGCAATAATAGAAAACATAGTATCTTTTATTGCTCCGGATACTTTAAGCTCCTCTGATTGTTTGTGTATTCTTTCGTTTTGTTCTTTTAATTTATTAAGTGCGTTTTCAAATTCCTGACTTTTATCTCTAAACTTTTTTTGAGCTTTTTTAACCTCGGTTATATCAATAGAAGTCAAAAGCATTACCTTTCTGTTGTCAATCCACTCAATATATCCGTATGAAAGGTGAAACCATTGTTGTGTCTTTTTTTCAAAATATTCAGCTTCAAAAAAACTGCCGATTTTTGCATTTCTTTTTTCTAAGTTTTTAATTTGACAAATTTCACAATGCTTATTCCTTCCGAAAAATTCAGCATAACAGGTTTTTCCCGCTTTTTCTCCGAATACTTCACTTGCTTTACTGTTCATAAAAAGAATTGTAAAGTCCTCCGGATCTATCACATAAATTACCGCATTTACATTATCGGTAACCCTCTGAAAAGTATCATACGATTTATTAACCGCCCCTTCTGCCAAAGTGTTTTCCGTAATATCCTTAAAAAGAGCTATTCCACCGTTTATTATTTTATCGTCATATTCGTAAGTAAACGGTTTTGTATGAACCGATATGTATAAATCAAGCTTTTTAAACGTTGTTCTGTATTCTCCGTCATAAAACCCTTCAAAGCCTTTAAATACTTGCAAAAAGGCAGGCAAGATACGTTTATCGCTTATCTCGGCAAGGTTAAAATTTCTGATATCTTCGGGTTTTACGTTAAATATTTTCAGAAAAACATCATTAAAGTCAATAATTTTAAGTTGAGAGTCAAAAAGAAGAATTCCGACAGGTACATTATTGTAAATATCCGAATATCTTCTGAGAATTTGCTTAAATTCAGATTTAACAAAGCGAAGTTCTTCTGAAAGTCTTTTATTCTCAGCTTCAAGAATTTTTATTTTGTCGGTATTCGAATTCTTCATTTATTTGTAAAGTTTCAAACAAAATTAAAAGAAATATTTTAATTTTATATTTTAAATTAAATATTTAGCTTTTAAAAACGGTTTAAATATTATTACAGCATCCGGGAATGTTTACATATCATATTTTGTTTATCTTTATTTCTTTAATTTTTTCGGCTTTCTTTTCAGGAATGGAGATTGCTTTTGTTTCGGCAAACAGGCTTAAAATAGAGGTTGATAAAAAGCAAAAAAATACGTCATCAAGAATTATCAGTATTTTTGTAAACAATCCGGGGCAGTATATCTCCACAATGCTTGTAGGCAATAATATTGCACTTGTTGTTTACGGTATTTTTTTTGCTGCTGCCGCAGAACCTTATATTGAAAAGTGGATCAGTAAAAGCGACTTTATAGTCCTTACGCTTCAAACATTAATGTCTGCTGTTTTAATTTTGGTTACGGCTGAATTCTTACCTAAAACTGTTTTTAAGCAAAATTCAAATTTTTTTCTCGGAAAATTAGCTGTTCCCGTTCTGTTTTTTTATGTTCTGTTTTATCCTGTTGCATTATTCAGTGTATGGTTTTCTGCACGCTTTATAAGCCTGTTTACAGGAAAAAAAATTAAAATAAAAAAGGGACGTGAAAGTTTAAAAAAAACAGATTTAGGCTATTTCTTAACTGAAAGCACAAGTATTGAAGATGATGAAAATGATACGTCGGGCGATGTTAAAATATTTAAAAATGCGCTGGATTTTTCTGAAATAAAAGTGAGAGAATGTATGGTTCCCCGCAACGAAATTATTGCCGAAAACATAAACTCAGATATTGACATTATTAAAGAAAAATTTATCAACAGCGGCTTTTCAAAAATTTTTATATATAAAAATAATATTGATAACATTATAGGATATGTCCACACTTTAGCAATTTTTAAGCAGTTTAAAAGTATCAAATCTGCTTTGCAAAAAATGCCCATAGTTCCGGAAACAATGCAGGCTAATAAATTGCTCAACAAACTGTTAAAAGAGCACAAAAGTGTTGCATTAGTTGTCGATGAGTTTGGCGGAACATCCGGAATTGTTACTATAGAAGATATTATAGAAGAAATTTTCGGAGAAATAAAAGATGAGCACGATTCGGACATATATACTGAAAACAAAATTAATGAAAAAGAGTTCATTTTTTCCGCACGTATTGAAGTTGATTATCTTAATGAAAAATACAAATTTGAGTTGCCTAAATCTGAAGAGTACGAAACACTTGCAGGATATATATTCTTCCTTCACGAGCAAATTCCCGAAAAAAATGAGATTATTGAAACAGATAAATATATTTTTGAGATTATAGAAATTAACGGACCAAAAATTGACAAAGTAAGAATGGTTGTAAAATAATCTCGCTACAAGCCTAAACACCGGTAAAATATTCCTTTCCTGTGCCGCTTAAAGTCTCATTTTATTTTCAAAAAAACAAAAACCACGCAATAACCTTACTGTTTTTTCCGTTTATCAACTGAATATTAAGTTATAAAATTTATTATTACGTTATTTTTACCGAAAAGCACATAATACATTTACACAAAAAGAAAAATTATGGAACGACTTACAAAAAGAGAAGAAGAAATAATGCATATTTTTTGGAAAATAAAAAAAGGCTTTGTCAAAGACATAATATCCGAACTTCCGGATAATCCTCCTTACAATACGATATCGTCAATTGTAAGAATTCTTGAAAAAAAAGGATATCTGAAATACAAGCAATACGGCAACACCTATGAATATTCTCCAAAAATTTCAAAAAAAAGATATGCTAAAAAAGTATTTAAAAATTTCTTGACAAATTACTTTGACAATTCATACAAAAACGTAGTATCATTTATGGTAAAAGAAAATAAACTTAACGAAAAAGACATAGAAGAAATGATGGAGATAATTGAACAAAATAAAAACAAATAAATGCTTAACTTTTTAATATATATAACCGAAGTCTCTATAATATCAAGTATCTTCTACTTGTTTTACAGATACTTATATTTTAAACTTTCATATTTTACCTGGAGCAGATACTTTTTTTACGGTTTTTTAATTTTAAGCCTTACAATTCCTCTTTTACCCGGCTTTTTTTCTCAAAAAAACATATCCGAAAATATAAGCTATATTTTGATTAACGGAAACGGTATTATAAATATAAAAGACAGTTTTTTACATAAAGAAAACTCTGTTTTAAACAAAGATTTAGTTATAAAAATACTGTTTATAATATGGTTATCAGGCACTCTAAGATATATATTCGTTATACTTAAAAATATATTTTCCGTAATCTTTTTGGTATCAAAAAGCCGCAAAAAAATAGACGGAGATTTTGTCCTTATATTCACAGACTTCCCGGGAAGCGTATTTTCTTTCTTCAATTTTATTTTTTTAAATAAAAACTTTGAAAACTCAGGCACAAACGAGCAGCAACAAATACTGAAACATGAGAAAATACACGCAAAACAATTACATTCAGTTGACAATCTTATATTTGAAATTTTCAAAGCTCTTTGTTGGTTCAATCCTGTTTCAAAACATATTTCCGCAGACATAAAGATTATTCACGAATTTATTGTCGATAATATTATTACGGAAAATAAAAATAAGCCCGATTATTCAAAACTTATACTTAAACTGTCATCTGAAAAAAACGGCTTATCGGCAGTAAGTAATTTTTCAAAAGAAGAAATAAAAAACAGAATAAAACTCATAAGCATTCCCGAAAGCGAAAACATCAGAAAAAAACGATTCATTATTTCGTTACCGGTTCTTGCAGTTACAACTTTTGCAGTTTGGATAATAACATCATCGCTTAACGGATACATAACAGACAGTCCCGAAGCAGGTAAAATATACGGAAATCCTTTTGCCGACAATTCATACAAAATAATAAGCCCCTATTATGAAAATAAAAAAATAAACGGTATAGCAATATCACACAAAGAAACAAGCTACGAAATAAAAAGTTTTTCGAAAGTTTATTCAGTTTTTGACGGAATAATAACAGCAACAGACGAAACTAAAATTTTTGAACTTTCGGAATATACAATAACACAAAAATTAGAAACAGGAGATACCGTATATTACAAAGGTATTTACAAACCGACTGCTGCAATAAACAAAAAAGTAAAAAAAGGACAAATAATCGGAATAACGGGAGATATAAGATTGTACCCTAAAATTGATATAAGGATATCAAGAAACGGAAAAACCGTAAATCCCGAAAAACTTTATTAACCCTAAAGTTATGAAATTTAATACAAATAAATTAGAACAAACCAGAGGTCTTATCCTGCAACTAAGCATTGCAGCAGTTCTTTTTATTATTCTTGCCGTGTTTAATATTGAAACAAAAAATTCTGAAAATTATCCGAAAAACTTTGTCGAAATAAATTTAGAAACAGACAATTTTTTAACAAATGAAAACATTCTGATTCGTCCGTTACCTATCACACAAGAAAACATAATAACAAAGCAGGCAAAATTCCCCGGAGGAAAAACAGCTTTGCACGAATATTTTAAAAACAATATTAATTACCCCGAAGAAGCCAAACAAAACAATATACAAGGCAGGGTTTACGTAAAATTTACGATTACAAGATACGGAAAAATTAAAAAAGCAGAAATAATAAGAAACATTTCTCCCTGTATCGATACCGAAGCACTAAAACTTATAAAAAATATGCCGGACTGGATACCCGCAGAATATAATAACGAAACAACCGAAAGCATACAAATTTTACCTGTAGTATTTTTAATAAATAAAAGATAACACGGAATGAAAAATTTAAGCACGAATACAGAATATAAAACTAATAAACGCCCTATACACATACCAAAATTCGCACTCACGACAAACCGAAAAAATTTAGTTTGTTTAAAAAATAAAAAAGCATTAACTTTATCCGCTCAAATGTTAATGTTTAACACATTATTTAACATTTAAAAAACAATAAAATGGAAATTAAAAAAAGCCCGAAAGCAAATTTAGAAAAGTACAAACTGATGTTCCTTGCAATAGGTTTAATTATCAGTATAGGAGTGTTAGTATCTGCGTTTAACTGGTCATCTTCTTCGGCTAAATCAGATTTATCCCTTAATCAAAACATCGAAGAAGAAGACATGATGGAAATAACACGGCAAGACCTCAAAGAGCCGCCGCCGCCGCCAAAACAAGAACAGCAGCAGCAACAAACCATTGAGGTGCTTAACATTATTGACAACAACGAAGATATTAACGATGATGTTGAGTTAAACCTTGAATTTGATGAAGAAGAAGACATAAACTTAGAAGATACGGAAGAAGAAGAAGATCAAATTTTTATATACGTAAAAAATATGCCCGAATTTCCCGGAGGAGTTCTGGCTCTTAAACGATATATCGCTACACACGTAGTATATCCTGCCGTTGCAAGAGAAAACGGAATTGAGGGAACTGTATTCCTGAGATTTGAGGTTACAAAAACCGGAGCTATCGGCAAGGTAGAGTTGCAAAAAGGAGTTGACCCCTTGCTGGACAATGAGGCAATAAAAGTAATAAAATCATTACCGAGATTTAAGCCCGGCGAACAAAACGGAAAAAAAGTAAGTGTTTGGTATTCAATACCGGTAACATTTAAATTAAACTAATATTTTTGATTTTTTTCATTTTAAAACAGCCGTTATTTTCGGCTGTTTTTTTTATAAAAAATAAATACGACATACTTTAATGACAGAAAAAAAGAAAAATAACAAAGCAACAGAAACGGCAATAGTCATCGGAATAATAAAACAAAATCAAACCGAAGAACAAATTAACGAATATCTCAGCGAGTTGGAGTTTCTTGCCGAAACAGCAGGTGCAGAAGTAAAAAAACATTTCAGGCAAAAACGGAATACAGCCCATTCAAAAACATTTGTCGGAACCGGAAAATTCTCGGAAATAAAAAAATATGTCGAAGATAATAATATAGACACCGTTATTTTTGATGATGAATTAACACCCGCACAACTCCGCAATATTGAAAAAGAACTGAAATGTAAAATTCTCGACAGAACAAACCTTATACTCGATATTTTTGCAAACAGAGCAAGAACAGCACACGCAAGAACACAGGTAGAACTCGCACAATATGAATACCTTATGCCGAGATTAAGAGGTATGTGGACACACCTTGAGCGACAAAGAGGAGGAATAGGAATGAGAGGGCCGGGAGAAAAGGAGATAGAAACAGACCGACGTATTGTAAAAGACAAAATAGCCCTTCTGAAGAAAAAACTTGAGAAAATAGACAAACAAAAAGCAGTTCAGCGAAAAAACAGAGGCAAGTTAGTTCGAGTTGCTTTAGTAGGATACACAAATGTAGGAAAATCTACCCTTATGAACCTTATCAGCAAATCAGACATTTTTGCAGAAAACAAGCTTTTTGCAACATTAGACACCACCGTTCGCAAAATGGTAATCGGCAACTTGCCGTTTCTGCTGGCAGATACTGTAGGTTTTATCCGCAAATTACCGCATCACCTTGTTGAGTCATTCAAATCAACACTCGATGAGGTTCGCGAATCAGACTTACTCTTGCATATTGTCGACATTTCACATCCTAACTTTGAAGAACAAATTGAAATAGTAACCCAAACGCTTACGGATATAGGTGCAGGAGACAAAAAAACAATTACCGTTTTTAACAAAATTGACGCATATAAATTCATAAAAAAAGACGAAGACGATCTTACACCCGTAAAAAAAGAAAATTATTCGCTCGAAGATTTAAAAAAAATGTGGTTTGCAAAAGAAAAAGATTCTGTTTTTATTTCCGCAAAACAAAAAATAAACATTGACGAACTGAAGACAAAACTTTATGACGAAGTTGTAAAAATTCATAAAATCAGATACCCTTATAACGATTTTTTATATTAACTTTGAAAACAATAAACTGCTTTTTATGTCAAAACTGCTTTTAATTTTATTTGTTTTTTTAACAACAACTCTGTTTTCTCAAAAAGAAAGTAAACTAATTTACAACCTGAAAAAAGAAGACACCTACATAGTTACCGCCGATATAAATTCTCTGAGTATACAGGAAATAGAAGGAAACACTCAAAACATTTCCACA
>Ga0256840_1001576_pt1 | contig 21147 bp, 21 predicted proteins | sample 355202metaG_FD_185969 | JGI IMG/M metagenome (GOLD analysis project Ga0256840, IMG submission 185969) | Hydrothermal vent microbial communities from Mid Atlantic Ridge, Atlantic Ocean - 355-202 | ecosystem: Environmental > Aquatic > Marine > Hydrothermal vents | place: Atlantic Ocean: Mid...
CCAAGAAAAGTTCGAATCGATGAGATTTATTAACTTTACGGTTTATAGTCGATTTATTTTCGATTTAGGGTGATATGGTTGTGCTCCATTAGAATAGGAGATGATTTGGATATTTGTTTTGACTATGGTGTTGTCTGAATGGAGATTAGATGGAGTGTTGATAGAACACCATAAACAGTATTGCATCATCAGTTATAGTATATATAAAGATGAGTTGTTTTATGTCCGCTTTGTGGGATTGATAGGATTGAATGAGCCTAACATTGTCTTAGCGATACCTTGGAAGCGTGTTAACTCAGCTTTGACTGTAAATATCGCGAACTCTTATAGGCAGCTGGTTTAAGGTTACTAAAACCAGTTCTTTACCTTCCTAAGGATTGGAGGTAATATAGCAGTGAGAAATCCAAGTTGAACTCGTAAAAATTAATATAGTATCACTTCGATATCCGAAACTTTTGCTATCGCTTCGAAATCGGGATCTCTCGTTATTATCCTATCTGCCCCGTTTGCGATGGCTATTCCCGCTATAAGGATGTCGAGGGCGTTCACATCTTTGCCTATAGCTATAAGTCTTGCAGCTATGTTGCTAGACTCCTCAGCAGCCCCTACGTCAAACGGCAATATTTTAACTTCGGAGAAGAACCTCTTGAAGAATTTTTCTTCCTTTTTGCTTCTCTTTCTTTTCAGTCCGACCATTATTTCGTGATAAGTAATTGCCGTTATCGCAACATCATTCTCATCTACTAAACCATGTGTAGCTTCGACTCCTCTGAAGTAATCTATCAAAAAGCTCGTATCGAGCATGATCATACCCTGAACCTCGCCGACCTTCTTACTTCCAAGCATTTCTCGATCTCATCGAGAACTTCGCTGTCCTTCAAAACCCCAAAATACTTCCTAATGTTAACTTCTTTTCTCTCCAAAAGTCTCTCTATTACGTCGCTAAAACTTTCTTTCTCTCCTTTCATCTCCACTAACTTCTTATATACCTCATCCCTTATCGAAATCGTCTTCATGTACTCATGTATATACGCACGAATATATTCTTTTTGCTAACAGCTGAGCGGTCCTGTAACGTTCGGAAGAACAGTTAGTTCATCTTTAGCTGTAGGGATAAATTATAATATGATTATTTAAAATTAAGATAAAGAAATATAAGAAACATTTACGATTAATTCGTTATCTGATATTTCCTCGTAACCTTCACCATAGTACTACATTGAAGCAGGACATTATTAAGTTATTCCTGCCAAAAAATGTCGTATATAAACTTTCTGACCATATCTTGAGAATTATAATTAAAATTATATAATTACAAAAATATATTCTTAAAATATGGTCAGAAAATATTTGTAGGATTAGGCCTAAATGCAATCTGGAGAAAAGAAGTGGTAGAATGAAAAGGGTAAAGTGGTTGGTAGGTGTGTTGTTGGTTTTGGTGATACTGGGAAATATAGTGAGTCCAGTGTCTGCGTGGGGTGGACCGACACATTATAGTATTGTAAAGAAAGTTGACGATAAGAGTGGTCTTCCTTGGCAAGTATAACTAATACACAACGGATTATATAAACGGTGCTGTGGTTCCAGATATATTGTAGGAAAAGATGGTGTAACTGTACCATCTGGATGGAGTAAGATTGCGCAACTCATGCATTGCAATGGACTTTTCAACAGTATAGTATGGCAGAAAGCGTCAACAGATCAAGAAATAGCTTATGTCGCCGGATGGTTAACGCACCCCATATCCGACTACTATATCCACGGAGGCAAGCCGTTGTGGATTGAACCATCGTATCCACACAACAAGCCATATCTCGAATACAAAGGAATTGATCCGAATAATCTCCTCCAGCACCTGCTTGTAGAATATAATATAGGATTTCCAGTACCCACTGAAGAACAAATAAATAAAGAGTTTACGGATTTGATGGTGGAAATTGTAGCAGAACAGATATCCTTCAGCTGGGATAAATACCTTGCAGCCAAGGCAGCTTTTGGAGACTATGAAGAGTGGTGGCAAGCAGCAGTAGATGGTTCATATAATTATCTGATACAGATGGATGTCATATATTCACATGCATCAAAGGTATCTGCAAATAGTATACAAGTAAATAGTGGGGATTTCAATGTTAAAATAAACGAGGAAATTGTGAAAATAAGGAAGGAAATAGGTCGTGAATTAATAAAAGAGGGAATTCTAATACCGCATGGAAAGTTCGACAAAAAAACTGAAATTTACACCGTTTGGTTCGAGAGCAAGGTTAGTAAAGACAAGCTCGGTAAGCTTTATGCTAAGAAGTTTACGGAAAAAATAGAGAAATTGAAAATTAAAGCTAACAAAAAGCTAAGTTAATTTTTTTATTATTTAGGTGATATAAATGCCGATAAAACAAAAAATAATTGTTATAGTTATGTCAGTTTGCCTTATAGTTAGCATTACTCTTTATCTCAGTCAAGCTCAAATCAATGTAACCGAATACGAGGTTATAGTAGATCCGGTAAAGGTTATAGATAACAAAACGCTTCACGAGGTGAATGGATTAATTACGATATATGTGCCTATAGCTGTTAAGAAAGACAAAACCATCCATGAAGTGATGAACTAACCTGATTATCTACTGCTTCGATAACGGAAAGAGAGTTAAATGCAATCCGGGGATAGAAATCATCGATACTGAATACGGAAAGGTCCTCAAAATCGTAACGGATAGATATACTGTTATAAAAGGTTACCATTCGCATAGATCCCCTCTCTTTACACCATACGACTACGTTGAGCCAAGTACACTCGTAAAATCCGACGATATGAAAGAAGTTTACGTTTACCTGAACAGCTCAAGCGATGCAGATTACATCAAGCTCAAACTACACATAGAAGCGAGGGCTGAAGGATTGGTATTTATAGGACATGGATCCAGCTATACTTGGACTTTTGCAGATGAATACGGATACAAGGACTGGATAGTCCTTAACAAAGGTTGGAACAGCTATCGCTGTATATGTATGGTAATCTAAGGGGATCGGTCAGATGAAATTAATGAAACGTAATTAACCGAAATGGTTTCCATCCTCATCAATTATTTTATTGCAAGCGTGAGTTTGTTCGGCGACTAAGCTTTTAGAAAGGGATTAGAATAAGTAAATTTAGAATAAGTAGATTAATAAAGATTAAAATTTTTAGAACTATACTATGAATATTACAACAACAAAAAATCAAAAAGTTTATAAATTTTTAAAAATTTTAAAAAAATGATGAAAGATAAAACAGTGATTACAGTATTGCTAACAATAATTATAGCTTAGTAGTTGTAACTGTAGTATTCAATCCAATTAAAAGTGAACATCCTTACATAGTAATAGAAAGAGTAAACGCAAAAATTAAAAACGTGAATTACAGTTCCGTTTCTATAGAATTTATACTAAGCATGTATTCAAACAGAGAAGTAAAAAATGCAACTTTAATTACGAGTATTTACGATGAAAAAACGAGGTTGTTGCTCGAAGAGTTGAAAAAGAACTTCAGCGGGAAAGGTGATTTTACTGTAACGGTAAACGGTAGTTTTAGCAGGCTTAGAAGCTACATCGTTAAGTTTACAGTCTTAAAACATCCGGAGACTATGAGAGGTCTAATTTTAACCAACTTGAATGAATTAACTCCGCCAAACAGCGAGTTAATGGTTAATTTAAAGAGCATGGACTTTAGAATTTTGAATGTCAGTAATAACAAAGTAAGAGTGTGCGTGGAAATGTACTTCCAGCCTTGGAAAGCTTACAACAATGTAACGTTCCACATTAAAGCTATACAGTACGAATCCAAGGTTTTGGCTGATGAAAAGTGGATTCACAACGTAAACCTAAGTCCAGAAAGAACTGAAATTTTACGATCAACTCTTGTTATACCTGATAAGTACAACTACTTAATAGTCGTAGAAGCTTGGAGAAACGGATTCTTAGTAAAAAGCTGGAAGAACGTACTAAATCTAAATCCCGAAAAGCCTGTAAAAAACGTTACTCAAGTAAACTTCTCCTCTAAGAGGTTTATAAAGCCGTTGCCCCAACCAGTTCCAAGAACAACCTATAAGAAAACTCCGGGATTTGAAGTTCTGGTCACTCTGTTGGTAATAGTTCTTACATGCTGGAGGTTTAGACGTGAGCGAAAGGATTAAAATATCAGATGTGCTGATAATTATCTTAGGAATTTTTATCTTAATTGTTTTAATAGAGCTTTACTTTACTCTAAATGAGCTAATCTCAACTTGGATTAGCTACAAATACTCTCCAATTTATCGGGCCCTCCTCAACGCAACAATTCTCGTAGTATCACTGTATTACATGAACAAGCTTAAAAACACAAGACAAAAAAATAAAACTTAGGCTCTCAAAGCGAGCTTTATGTCCTCAGCCTTTACAGTCTTTCTACCAGCGTGCTTTGCTATTTCAACAGCTCTCTTGGCAACTTGAGTTGCCCACTCCTCAAGTAATTCTGCCATTGTTTCTCTTGCATCCTCACTTACCCTTTCAGCACCAGCGTTCCTTATAATTCTGTCTATTGGTGCAATAGGCAATTCTCCCATATCTATTCACCTCCTTGAGCATTCTTCTTCTTTTTCAAATATATATAATTTTCGTTTGAATCACCGTATTATCCCTTCTTTTGTTGTATGAGTTAGCGAGAAAAGTTTTACAAAAAAATAGATGATGGTTATCTTACATCTAATTAGTTTAGACAAACCTAATACTCAGATCCCTCAAATTGTTTCTCAAAGACAAATTTATTAGTAAGGGTGTTAAACTTTCAACAAGCCTCGAAGAGCTAAGTGGTCCTGCATCAAGGGGTCTCAATCCATCTATATTGTTAATAATTTTGAATACTGTTTTCTTTGCATCCCCATCATCACCACATATCGGTACATCCCAGTAAAACTCAGAATCCAAGTCTGCAAATCTCTTAGCTGGAATTGTATGAAAAGCTGAAACAACATAGCTGTTTTCGAGAATAGATGCTATCTTTTCAGCTGCAGAACCTTCTGGCGGGGGATCGTATATAAAACTTTTTCCATTTTTTTTCATTGGAACTATAGGGGAAATTACTATTTTTTCTTCTAAAATATTTTTTAAATCTTCAACTAAGGAGTACGCATGTTTAAATGGTATTGCAAGAATTGCTAAATCGCATAACCTTGAAGCTTCTTTATTTTCAGCATAATCTATTGTTACTCTGTAACCTTTGCTTTTTAACAATTCTTTGTATTCTTCAACCTTTGTTTTTGCTTTTTGAATGTCTCTTGAGCCAACTATTACATCGTATCCAGCTATTGCTAATCTAAGACTTAATCCAATTCCAATATTACCTGTCCCTCCTAAGACTGCTACTCTCATAAAAATACAACCTCACAATGACTGCATGTTCTCTATCACAGCTAATGCAAACTCTTTCGTTCCAACAAGCTTTCCACCTACATGCCTATGTATATCATAAGTTACAATTCTACTCTTTATTGTTACTTCTATAGCTTTCTTAATTAATTCAGCTCCATCTTTCCATCCAAGAAATTCAAACATTAACGCACCGCTGAGAATTTCTGCAGTCGGATTTACCTTGTTCTGGCCAGCATACTTTGGAGCTGATCCATGTACAGGTTCAAAAACACCCATTCCATCACCAATATTGGATCCGGGTGCTATACCAAGACCGCCAACTAATCCAGCCGCAAAATCACTCATATAGTCTCCATTCAAATTGGGCATAGCCAATACATCATATTCAGCAGTTCTTGTAAGCAATTGCTGAAACATATTATCAGCAATTCTATCTTTTATCACAATCTTATCTTCAGGCTGATTTCCATTGTATTTTTCCCATAATTCATCTTCTGTTATTGTTAATTCTGGAAATTCTTCTTTTGCCACTTCATATCCCCAATCTCTAAAGGCACCCTCCGTATATTTCATTATATTACCCTTATGAACGAGAGTCACACTCTTTCTACCATTTTCTATAGCATACTTTATAGCAAGTCTAACCAACCTTTTAGTAGCGTATTCACTTATTGGTTTTATACCAATTCCTGAATCCTCTCTAATTTTGGCACCCATCTTAGATAGAAATTCTATAATACTTATAGCTTCTTTACTCCCCTTAGGCCACTCTATACCAGCATAAACGTCCTCAGTATTTTCTCTGAATATTACTATATCAACGTTTTCCGGATTTTTAAGGGGGCTCGGTACACCGTCTATATAATAGACGGGCCTAACACAAGCGTAAAGATCTAATGTTTGTCTAATAGTAACGTTCAAGCTTCTATAACCCCCACCAACTGGAGTTGTAAGCGGTCCTTTTATAGCAACTCTATACTCTCTTATAGCGTTAAGAGTATCTTCAGGTAAGTAAGTACCATACATTTTGTATGCATCTTCTCCAGCATATATTCTAAACCAAACTACTTCTTTACCTATTTTCTCTGCTGCAGCATTTAAAACATCTAATGCCGCCGGTACTACATCTCTACCTATACCATCTCCAACTATGTATGGAATTATTGGATTGTCTGGCACTATCAGTTTACCATTTTTATACTCAATCTTCTTACCTTCCTCAGGTGGGCTTATTTTTTCAAACCTCATGAGAAAAAGATTAAACGACTTGTTTATGATTTTTCTGATAGTGTTATTAAAAATACTTAGGAGGTATTGGTTTGAAGATAAGAGTTGTAAAACCAAAAATATGGAATTTCGAAGTAGTGGGAGGAAAAGATGCGTGGAAAGAAGTCGTTTACTCCGCAAGAGTTTCAGGCGTACCTCCAGAGATAGATGAAAAAGAAGTTTTCAAAATGATTGTCAAAAACGATTATGGAAGTGCTTTAGAACATATAATAATTAAATTTGACGTCAAAATGACGAAAGGCAATGCATGTGAATTGCTTGAACATAGAATTGCCTCACACACTGGCTATTCAACAAGGTATGCAAAAGTAGATAAAAGGTATGGAGATACAGAAGGATATGAAATTATACTGCCGTGGCATTTGCTTAAAAAAGATGATTCAGAAAAAGCAATATTTATGGAGAGTGTGTCAAAAGCAATAGAAACGTATGAAAAAATGATCGGATGTGGAGTACCAAGAGAGTCTGCTCGATACATTTTACCGTTTTGTCAAGCAGTTGGGATATATCATTTTACTATTAATCTTCGTTCATTACTAAATTTGCTTTCTTTAAGATTATGTGTCAGAGCTTCTCCAGAAATGCGTTGTATAGCATCTCAAATTTACTTCAATCTATTAGATCAACTACCAATATTAAAGGGGCTTATTGGATGTAGGGGTTTTATGAGAGGTGCTTGCCCAGAAGAGGGGGTTACCGGTGTTAGAGCTGGAAAACAACATCCCGTTTACCCACCTTGCCCTTTTAAAAATAAAAACTCAGATATTTTCATACCAACAAGATCCGAAATACATATAGCCTCTGAGTTTAACTTAAACAAAGCAGTAAAAATTCAAGAGATTCTTTTCAAAAAATGGGCATCGTGGGATGGATAATTTTTTATTTTATTTTTTTAAGTAAATAATAGTACCATCCGGGCCTTCCTTGATATACTCCAATAACTTTGTAACCATGTTTTTCTACCTTAGATAAAGCTCTCACAGTCGTAACAACATAATCAAATCCGGGAATCCAGTGATCAGAGTAAGCAATGTAGTAGTGCCTTAAATACCATGGCAATGGCCAATAGTCATTTTTCGGCTCGTATATTAAGATAGATTTTCCATCTTTCTTAAGTTCAATTATCTTGTTTGCAAGTTTTACAATACTGGGCTGAGCTTGTATGTAAACGAGGTCTTCCTTCCATGCATTGTTGTAATCCATATAACAAAGATGAAATGATACAAGTAGTGTAACAACCATAGCAACAATCATTGTCAATCTCGTAAGTTTGTTATCTTTATAGTATATCGAACCAAGTAAGGCCATTGGAGCAACCATATGAACGGTAAGCCATGGAACTTTATGATTCAATATGTGGTATATTATTAGGGATAAAACAGCCCAATAAAATGCGAAGCATTCAAACTTACTAACCTTCTTTTTTAAAAACTTTTCAAAGAAAATAAAAGCTCCACCAACAAATAAAGCTAAGCTTAGAAATTCGTATTCAAAAAATATTTTTGAGTAATAGTATATTGGCTCCCAGTGATCTCTTATTTCATGCATTTTAATCCAATATTCTATAGCTCCAAAAGTTCCTTCGTAAAGTCCATTAATTCTTGTGAAAGCAGTCGTGTAGAAGAAAGAAAAGACAAACAAATACACTAAGATGCATCCTAAAACTGTAAAAATTTTATTTCTATCCCACTTTAAAAGTTTGTCTTTAAAGTAATTAAAACGATAATTGTACAATCCATAAACAATTGGGAATGTTAGAAATATGAAAAGATATATGTAAGAATTTTCTTTCGAACAAACCATTAAAGCTAAGAAAAAAGAAGTTAAGTACGCAAAATGTGGCTTTGATGTTTCAGAGTATCTGAAATAACAGTAAACTGCAGCTATAAAGCATGAAAGCACAATTATATCATTCCTCATGTATCTTGAATAGTAAAGTATAGCGGGAGAAAATATTAAAACAAACAAGAATATATAAACGTTTCTGCCAAGCCACCTATCGTAAAAGGAGGCGAACAGAACCCCTATTAACGAGAAAAAAACTACAACCATTCTTCCATTAAATATAGAATCTCCAAAGATGTAGAAAACAAACGCTGTAAGATGATACAGTAATGGGCCATGATAAGCTGGATCGTAATGATATTTTCCAGTTTTCTCCAATACGTAAGACAGATAGGCATGGATACTTTCATCATGATCAACTGGTCTTGCAGATAAAGAATAAACTCTTGTTAGTAAGCATAAGATTAGTATTGCTATTAGAATTTTTTTCGACGGCATTAAGAGGAGAACGTGGTAGTGTCAAAAAAAATTTTGCCAAAAAGCATATTTATTCTAAGTTTACTACTAAAGTTATGAAAAATCAACTAAAAATAAGATATAATATAAAGATTTTAATCGTCATACCTATAATTTTATTAGCATTATATCTGACTAGACCACTCGTACATCCAATATTTATGATATTCTACGTAAATCCAGCAATAACAGAATCAGTAGTAATTACAATCATTTTGTCCTTAGTTTTTAAAGAAGTTAGAAAGTTTGCATTCTTTCTATTTTTTGCTCTAATTCTAATTTTACTACCTATTCAATGCATATACACTCCACTATACTTAAGTCATAACCTCCACTACACAAAAGTAAATAGATTGCCAGAAATAGATCCTACAGTTGTAAGAGTAGTCCCAAAGGCAGTTGGAGATAAATATGCGGAAGATTCACTGCAATTTCCAAGATACACTCTTGATAGTGGGTCAATCGTCTTTATAAACAAAACTCCATACTGGGGATACGGTTTGATTCCAGAAGGACTAATAAATTCTTTTGTTCTAAAAGATAAGGGTGCTATATATATTGATATGTCTGTATTTGGAAAGAAAACAAAAATAGTAGAAAAAAATATGAATGTTGGAGAAGGCATGTATATAACAGACAACTATCTTTGGCAGATTTATCTTAAAGATTACTTTGTAAGTTGCGAAAAACCATACTTTATTCCCTACAAGAATGATTTGTACATAGCAGTACCTCTAATAGGATATGAACTACATTTTTCATTTCCAACATTTTTTACAACTCCCGTTTGGAGAGGTGTAGCACTAATTTCATCCGAAGGTAATGTTAAGATACTCTCACCAAAAGAGGCTGAAAGTAGCCCTATATTGAAAGGTCAAAAGCTATTTCCACCAGATCTTACGAGAGAGTACATAAACTCCTTCAATTACATACATGGCATAATAAATGTGATGTTCTACCACAAAGACCAATTCGAAATTGCCGATGTTCCCGGTCAAAACAATAGACAGCCATTCCTCGTAGTGACAAAAGACGGTCTTACATGGGTAATTGCATGTGAACCTTATGGGCAATCTTACGGTATATTTAGGATATATCTCGTTAATGCAAGAAATGGTAGTATAGAGTTATACCAGCCTATGAAGACTAATGCTCTAATCGGGCCTGTGAGGTCAATAGACTACGTAAAACAGGCTATGCCAAGAGTAGATTGGCAAAGTATGAAAGCAGTAGAACCAATACCTGTAATAGTAAATGGAACACTCTACTGGCAAGTAAGAGTTATTCCCGTAGATGCATCAGGTATATCGTACGTAGCAATGGTAAACGCTGAGAATCCAAACGATGTAATAATTCTTAAGAGTTTTTCAGAAGTGAAAAAATTCTTAGAAAATGGAGAAAGTGGAGTAAAACAAAAAACTAAGGAGAAAACGAAAACAATGTATTACATATTAATAAAAAGAAATGGAAAAATTATTAAAAAAATACCAATATATCAAAACGAAAGTGTAGAAATTGTATCTAAGTAATTTCAATTGCCCCTTCAGGGCATATTCTTTTACAAACTCCACAAGATGCGCAAAGCACTGGATCTATTCTAATTTTTTCACCATCAAAGTAGATTGCGGGACAGCAAAACTCGTTAATACATTTCATACATAAATTGCATTTTTCATTGTTAACTTTGTAGGCTCTCAACTTCTTACCTTTTGCTTTAGCTTCCCTTCTCCTGAGTATAGCACATTTTTGCTTAGAAATCACAACAGAAACTGAATCTTCCATTATTGCCTTTTTTATAACTTCTTTTAGCTTATCTACATTGTAAGAGTTTACTTCTTCAACAAAAGTTACTCCACAACCCTTTACAATACTCTTTAAATCAACTACTTCCCCTTCACCGCATCCAAATTCAGATGTTCCAGGATGTGGCTGATGTCCAGTCATTCCAGTAGTAGAGTTATCAAGAATTATTACTGTGAGATCTCTGCAAGAGTGGACAGCATTTATTAAAGGCGGAATTCCGGCGTGGAAGAAAGTAGAATCTCCTATGATTGCAACTGTTTTTTCTTTTAGAACATAACTAAACCCACATCCAATACCAATACTTGCCCCCATGCATATACAAGTATCTATTGCTGAAAACGGTTTGTTTATTCCGAGTGTGTAGCATCCTATATCTCCAGTAAAAGTAACTTCAATTCCTTCATTTAGTAGTTCATTTACAGCTTTTCTTAAAGCGTAAAATGTAGCTGAATGGGGACAACCGGGACAGAAAATTGGCGGTCTGGGAGGAGCTAAATTAGCTAAGTTGTTTGCTTTATTTCTAACAGATTCTTTTTTCAACAACTTGGCAATTCCATCCTCAACAATACTAATGGAGTATTCATAGTTTGAAGGCAAAACATCTTTACCATGAATTTCAACGTTCAATTTCTCTTCCTTAGCTAAAGCTTTAACCTGCATTTCCAAAAAAGGATCTACTTCTTCAACAACTAAAACTTCCTCAACCTCAGTTAAAAAGTCAAAAATTAAATCTTTCGGAATTGGATATGGAGAAGAGATTTTTAATATTTTTGCATCTATTCCAAGATTTTCGCAAGCTTCCTTGACATACGTATAACTGAGGCCACAAGCAATTATTCCAAATTTGCTATCTCCATTTTCAATCCAATTACCATCCCATCTGGAAAAAACTGAACTTATCTTTTCTATTTTCTCAAGTAGTTCAACTTTTAATTTTCTCGCATGAGCGGGTAAAACGACGAACCTCTTTGGATCACTCACCCAATTAACTTTTTCAAATTTCTTTTTGGGCAACGGAGAAAGGCTAACAATACCTCTTGAGTGGCTCAACCTAGTATATGTTCTAAGAAAAACAGGTATTTCATACTTAGAAGATAGTTCAAAACAGAACTTAGTAAAATCTTTTGCTTCCTGAACATTTGATGGTTCTATAACTGGTAGTTTCATAGAGACTCCATACCACCTATTATCTTGCTCGTTCTGACTGCTATGCATACTTGGATCATCAGCTGTTACAACAACCATCGATCCTCTAACACCTGTGTAAGCCAGGCTAAACAAAGCATCACTCGCAACGTTTATACCTACATGCTTCATAGCAGCCATACCTTTCATTCCAGCAAATGCTGCTGCTGCCGCAACTTCTACAGCAACTTTTTCGTTTACAGAGTATTCCATTACAAAGTTTCCAAGCTTTTTACAAGCATAACTCAAAGTATCGCCTATCTCAGATGAAGGTGTTCCGGGATAGCATGAAAATACATCTATTCCAGCTTCAAGTGCTCCTCTCGCTATAGCCTCATTACCCAAAAGAAAAGCCTTTCCCGAATCATTTAACACTTCTTTTAGCATGGTTGGGGTATATTAATTGTGTTAAAAATAATTTCGAAAAAATTAAGGTACAAGCCTATTCCTATCTCTTGGAAAGATGACACCCTCTCTAATATTTTTAAGATTGAGCATCGACATTATTAGCCTATCTGCCCCAAGACCCCAACCAGCATGAGGTGGCATTCCATATCTAAAAGCCTCTAAGTAAAATTCAAAGCTTTCAGGGCTCATTCCACACTCTTTAATTCTTTTTACAAGCAAATCGTGGATATGAATTCTCTGAGCTCCACTTGCTAACTCCAAATAACCTTTCATTAAATCAAAGCTCTTGCAAATTTCCGGTTTATCATCATAGGGCATCGCATAAAATGGTTTTGACTTTGTAGGCCAATCAACTATGAAGTAGTGGTCAGGCATTTCTTCAGCTATCAGCTTTAAAGCTGTAGTACTAATATCCTCGCCCCACGGTATTTCTTCTCCTTTCTTTTCTGCAATTTCTAAAGCTTCATCGTAACTTATTCTTTCAAATGGTGTTTCTGGAACTTCAAGCTTTAAACCAATCCAATCCAAATACTTTTCACATTTCACGATTACATCTTCATATACTTTTGAAATTAGATTTTCTAAAATTTTCATAACTCCTTCATGGTCAAGAAAGCTTGCTTCAATATCTATGGATATTGCTTCATTTAAATGTCTAACTGTATTGTGTTCTTCTGCTCTAAATATCGGGCCTATTTCAAAAACTCTCTCCAAACCAGCTGACATCAAAACTTGCTTGTAGAGTTGAGGGCTCTGATTTAGAAATGCTTCTTTTTCAAAGTAGCTTATTGGGAATAACTCCGTACCACCTTCTGTTGCTGTGGAAACTATCTTTGGAGTATTAACTTCTATAAATCCTTCTTTACATAAAAAGTTCCTCACACTTTGCAACATACAATGTCTAATTCTAAATATAGCCTGAATCCTTGGCTTTCTTAAATCGAGATACCTGTGATCTAATCTTGTATCAAGTTCAGCTGGAACTTTTTCAACAACGTCTAAGGGTAAAGGAGCTTCCGCTTCATTTAAAACTATAAATTTCTCGGGTATGATTTCATATCCACCCGGAGCTTTTGGTTCTGCTTTGACTATACCGACCACTTCAACAACACTTTCTCTATGAACTTTCTTAGCTTTTTTAAATGTCTCTGGATCGACTTTTTTCTTGGGAATTGTTATTTGGATTAAACCTTCCCTGTCCCTTAAAATTACAAAAACCAGACCCCCATGATCCCTAACTTCGTGTACCCAGCCATAAAGTTTAACTTTTTTACCCACATCTTCTTCCCCAATTTCAGCAGTATATTTTCTGATAGTCACAATATCACCCCTTAAGTTTTTTTATTCTTTCTTCAAGAGAAAGAGCGTGATATTCCAATCCTTCAGCCTTAGCAATTTTAGCTGCTTTTTCACACATCATAAAGACTCCTTTTTCCCTTATTTGTTGAAAAGTTATTGATTTCATAAAAGTTTCAACACTTAAACCTGAAAACATTTTTGCATATCCTGCAGTAGGTAGTATATGATTTGTACCAGAAATATAATCTCCAAAGGCAACTCCACTGTATTCACCAATAAAAACACTTCCAGCATTTTTAATGAGGTTTATTGAGTTTTCAGCCCCATCGAAAACAAGTTCAAGATGTTCAGGAGCAAACAAGTTTGATAACTCTATAGCTTTCTCTATTGAAGATACCTTAGCTAAATAAAGATTTTTTACATCTTTTTTAATTTTTTCAGTTAAACTTTTTATGATGTAATCTGAAGTAGTTAAAACGACCGCCACAGCCATAGGATCGTGTTCAAGTTGGGCTAAGCAATCTAAAGCGATTAAATCAGGATCCGCAGTATCATCTGCAATTATCAATATTTCAGATGGGCCTGCTGGCATATCTATTGCTACATCCTTGGAAACAAGGATCTTTGCTGCTGTAACATAAATATTTCCCGGCCCTACTATTTTTAGAACGGGTTTAATAGTTTCGGTACCGTATGCTAAAGCGGCTATAGACTGAGCACCACCTATCCTATAAATTTCATTAGCTCCACCCATATCACATGCAACCAAAGTAATTGGATTTACACTACCATTTTTTGAGGGGGGTGTGCAAACTACTATCCTATTTACTCCCGCTATTTTAGCAGGAATGCACGCCATTAAAGCAGTTGAAGGATAGCTTGCCCTACCTCCCGGAACATATACCCCAACACTTTCAATAGGCACATACTTTTTACCCATAAAAGCATAATCAAAATCAACAAAAGTTTCTTGAGGAGCAGTTATTGTGTGAAATTTTTCAATATTTTCTCTTGCAAGTTCTAAAGCGTCTATCAAATCATATTCTACAACTTCGTAGGCTCTTTCTATTTCATCTTCATTTATTTTAAACTTTTCTGGATTAAGTTTTACACCATCAAACCTTTCGGTAAATTCGATAATGGCTTTATCTCCTTTTTTCCTCACTTCCTCAACAATTTCTTTAACTTTTTCAACATACTCATCTATAGATGTTTTTCTTTTTATACTAAGGATACTTTCTGCTGACTCAAGAATTATCATAGGCTCAAAGTAATTAAAAGAAGTTATAATTCTTTCGAGGCCAATGCAATGTTCGTGAATTGGAGAATAATTCAACTTTTAAAAAATTGAAAAACATCTATTTTTTACCGAAAAAAAGACAAAACAATTAAGATACCGTAAATTATTTATGCGGAAAGTTTTAAGGCTAATAAAAGAGGTGATATAGAATGCCGGTATTGGAAGTAAAAGGAAAAAAATTGACCCTCGATGAGGATGGGTTTTTGCAGGATTGGGAAGAATGGGATGAGGAAGTAGCTGAGGCTCTTGCGAAAGATACTAGATTTAGCCCACAGCCAATTGAATTGACCGAGGATCACTGGGTCCTTATTAGATATCTAAGAGAATACTTCCTCAAGTACGGTGTAGCTCCACCAGTAAGAATGCTTGTAAAACACATGAAAAAGACACTTGGTAAAGAAAAAGGTACACTTGAATACATCTACAAGTTGTTTCCACAAGGCCCTGCTAAGGACGCTTGTAGAATTGCTGGATTACCCAAACCAACTGGATGTGTTTAATCTTTCTTTTCTCTTTATATTGTTTATAACCAGATACATCAGATTTATAAACCCTTTATCTTTTCTGGCTACATCAAAAGAGGTGATGTAAGTGGAGTTCAAAGTTGTCATATCGGATCCAAAAACCGGAAGGGCTTATCAAACTGTAGTTAGTGGTGCAAACGCAAATAAGTTGATTGGAAAGCAAATTGGAGATGTAATAAATGGTACCTTGGTTGATCTGCCACCTGACTACGAATTAAAAATAACGGGTGGTAGTGATAAAGATGGTTTTCCTATGAGACCAGATATACCGGGTAGTGGAAGAAAGAAAATACTTCTTTCAGGTGGTGTAGGGTTCAACCCTAAGGAGAAAGGTATGAGAAAAAGAAAGCAAGTGAGAGGCAGAGTTATAAGCAGAGACATAGCTCAAATAAACGTAAAAGTAGTCACTCACGGAAAGATACCATTAGAAGAGTTTTTCAAGAAAAAAGAGAGTGAGGAGTGATATGGGATTCCTTGAAGATAAAAAGAGAGCCCGCTATTTTTATAAGTACTTTTCAAAAATTTATGATTTCGTTAATCCGTTTTTCTACTCTGATGAAATGAGAAAAAAAGTTGTGGATATGGCTAAATTAAAAAATGAAGACAAAGTAGTGGAAGTTGGTTGCGGTACTGGTTTTACAACTACTGAAATAGTAAAAAGGGTTGGAGAGAAAAGAGTAACTGCTGTTGACTTAACTCCTGAACAAATGATAAAAGCTGTTAAAAAGTTTCCAAAGGCAAATTTTGTTAGAGGAGATGCTGAAAACTTACCTTTCAGGGATGAAACATTCGATGCTGCTATATCTGCAGGTAGTATAGAATATTGGCCAAATCCTCAAAAAGGAATAGAAGAAATGGCAAGAGTTACAAAGCCGGGAGGAAGAGTCGTAATTTTAGCACCAAGAAAACCGGATGGCTACTTAGCAAGAAAATTTGCTGAATCTATTATGCTTTTTCCAACAACGGAGGAATGTATTGAATGGTACAAAGAAGCGGGACTAAAAAAGATAGAGTACGTTGAGATGGGCCCTTACTTTTTTTGGAGTAAACTTGTAATAATTATATCTGGTGTAGTGTAACGTTTAAAATTTAATTTTGGCTAACATCTTAGGTAACGTTATTATATTCCAGCCCAAAAACCAAAATCACAATGAAGTGCGAAAAATGCGACGGTAAAGGATACATAGAAGTAGAGGAAATTTGTCCAAATTGTAAAGGCAGTGGAAAAGCTAAAAGCTTTAATCCAAAATTAACTGCAGAATTAGATAAGGAGCAAATATCTCTTTTTGCTAAGGGTATATGTGGTGTTTGTAGAGGAAGGGGAAAAATAAAAAAAGTAATAGTTTGCCCAGACTGTAAAGGTAGTGGAAAGGCTAATGTGTGCAAGATTTGTGGAGCAAAAATTCCCGGAAATTCAGACTTATGCCCTAAATGTAGAAAAAAACCACACGCTTATCAATTAAAAAATAGCTGTGGCATTGAAGATTTAAAGCTAAATAGAGTTTATGTTGGTAAAGTTTCGGGAATTACAGATATAGGAGTGTTTGTTAATTTAAACAAAAGATTGAGAGGATTAATTCATAGAAAAAATCTTGGAAATGTGAAGCTCAATGAAGATGACAGCGTCTTAGTAAAAATATCAAACATAAGGCCTACGGGAGAAATTGATCTCGTTCTAAACCCGATGAATGACTACTCAATAATAGAAGTATCAAAGGATGCGCCAAAAGTAAAAATTTCTGAATTAGACAACTACATAGGAAAATTAGTAGAAATTAGAGGGAAAGTAACGCACATAAAACAAACTGCTGGACCAACAGTATTTACAATAGTTGATGAGAGTGGTGTTGTTAATGCTGCTGCATTTGAAGGAGGAGAGAGAGCCTATCCTGAAATAAAAGTAGATGATGTAGTGAAAGTAATTGGAATAGCGAAAAAGAGAGACTTCAAACCTCAGATAGAAGTGCTGGAAATGGAAAGATTGCTTGGAGAAGAAGCTCATGAAGTACTAAAACTAATTGAAGAAGAGTTAAAAAGAAAAAGTGAGCCAATATTTAAAGGGTTTTTAATAGAAAGCGAAATTCTTGAAAAATTGAAAGATGAGATGCTAAAAGTGGCAAGAGAATTGAGAAGGGCAGTTTTTGAATCAAGACCTATAATAATAAGACATCACTGGGATGCTGACGGTGTTTGTAGTGGTGTAGCTCTCGAAGTTGCGTTAGTAGATCTTGTTGAAAAAATACACCCAGATCCTGAAGCTAAATACTACTTAGTTAAAAGAAAAGTTTCGAGAGCACCATTCTATGAGCTTGAAGATGTCGTAAAAGATTTAGATGAAGCTTTAGAAGATATGGAAAGACATGGTGATAAAATACCCCTTGTTATCTTAGCTGATAATGGATCTGGCTACGAGGACGTTCCAGCCATAAGGCAGTTTCTCGCATTTGGAGCAGATGTAATAACTATAGATCATCATTTTCCAGATGAAGAAGTTGATGAATATCTATTATACCACGTAAATCCGTACAAAGTTGGTGGGGATAGTAACTATACTGCTGGAGTACTCTGTGTAGAAATAGCGAGAATGGTAAATCCAGAAGTTAAAGGGCTGGAATTCTTGGCAGGGGTATCTGTAATAGGAGACAGGAGTGAAGGGGAAGTATTAAAGTACGTAGAGTTATCTGGAGCAAGTAAAGAAGAACTATACAAGACTGGTTTAGCTTTAGAATTTGAAGGATTTTATCTTAGATACAGATCTGCAAGTGGAATAATTCACGAAATTCTTGGATTTGGTAGAAAAGATAGACAAAAGAAGTTAGTTGAAATGTTATTCAATTATGCAAGAGAGGCCATAGAGTCTCAACTTAAAACCGCTATGAGTGGCGTTAAAATACAAAAACTACCAAACGATGTTATTTTAGCTGCATTTGACGTAGAAAACTATGCTAAAAAATTTACTTTTCCCCCACCCGGAAAATTGACAGGTGAGATACATGATAAACTAAAGGAAAAGTACGAGAAGATAGTTACAATAGGCTATGGCCCAGATTTTGCAGTTATAAGAAGTGAGGGTGTAAATCTTGACATACCAAGATTTGTTAAAGAACTACAAAAAGAGATACCGGATGGAGGTGTTGAGGGAGGAGGTCATTTAGTTGTGGGTTCAATAAAGTTTATACCCGCAAGAAGAAAGGATGTTCTTTCAAAGTTGGCTGTAAAAATTGGATCAATTTAAAAATTTTAGGAATGTAGTACTTTAACTCTAAGATCAATTAATTCTTCAAACAGTTCTTTTTCCTCATTATCTAAGAAATTAAGGCATTCTTGAGGTGATTTACCAAAAGGACACAATGCATTCACACATGGGAAGTTATACTTACCTTTTCTACTATATATACAGGGTACGTAAATCAATTCCAACATATTCTTTCACCTAATCATAGTAATGATAATGGTTATATAAATTTTTCGGATAATTTTAAGAGTTCAATAGAAACTATGAAAAAACAGTAAATAAACATTTCCTGAACTAAATTTTTTTAAATACTCATGAACTATAATGTTAATTTATCAAATTGTGTAACAACAAAAATTATTATAGCTTTGAAAGAAGGGATGAAATCATGCAGGAAATAAAAATAGGGCTTGTAGTTTCAGAATTTAATAGAGATATAACCTACGCTATGGAAATAGTTGCAAAAGAGCATGCTGAATTTCTTGGAGCTAAGGTTGTAGATGTAATTAGAGTTCCAGGAGTTTTTGATGCACCTATTGCAATAAAAGAAATGCTAAAAACTGATGTAGATGCGGTAGTTGCAATAGGATGTGTAATTGAAGGTGAAACAGAACACGATGAAATAGTAGCTCAACATGCTGCAAGAAAAATAATGGATTTGAGTCTGGAATTTGAAAAGCCAGTAACTTTGGGTATAAGTGGACCGGGTATGGGTAGATTGGCAGCTCACCAAAGAATAGATTACGCAAAAAGAGCTGTGGAAGCAGCAGTAAAGCTTGTAAGAAGATTGAGAGAATTCAAGGAAAGAAGAGGTGGTAAAAACGATCAGTAAAAGAGTAAAAAATATTTCTCCTTCTGCCACTCTTACAATTTCTGCAGAAGCTAAGAAGCTGGCATCAATGGGAAAGCCTGTTATCAATATGAGTGTTGGCGAACCTGACTTCAATACTCCAAAACACATAATTGATGCAGCTGAAAAAGCTATGAAAGAAGGAAAAACATTCTACACACCTACGAAAGGGATTCCAGAACTATTGGATGCAATAGCAGATTATTACAGTGAAAAAGGATTTGATATATCCCCTGAAAATGTAATTGTTACTCCCGGGGCGAAGTACGCAATATTTGAGGCAATAATGTCTGTTATCGATGAAGGAGATGAAGTAATACTACTCGATCCATCTTGGGTTAGTTATGAGCCTTGTATTAAAGTTGCAGGTGGAAAAGTTGTATGGGTGCCGCATTCAGCTGGATTTGAAGATGCACCTGTAGAAGAATACATAACAAGAAAAACTAAGTTGATTATAATTAATTCACCCAGCAATCCGCTTGGAGTAATATATCCAGAAAAATTCCTAAAAAAAATAAGGGATTTAGCTATAGATTACGAAACATTAGTGCTTTCCGATGAAATATACGATAGAATAGTTTTTGAAGATAAAGCCAGAAGTATAGCTGAATTTGAAGATATGTTAGAAAAAACTATTATAATAAATGGTTTCTCAAAAACGTATTCAATGACAGGATGGAGACTTGGATATGCAATAGCAAATAAAGACATAGTAAAGTATATGACAAGACTTCAGTCACACAGTGTAAGTCATCCAACCTCTTTTGTGCAGTACGCTGGTGTTGCGGCGTTAAAAGGAGATCAAAGTTGTGTAGATAAGATGGTTAAAGAGTTTAAAGTCAGAAGAGATATAATGATGGAACACATTAAAGACATGGGTCTTGAATTTGCTCCGCCAAAAGGGGCATTTTATATGTTTGTAAACGTGAACAAAGATTCAATGGAGTTTTGTGAAAAATTCCTCAAAGAAAAGTACGTAGCTACAACACCCGGAAAAGCTTTTGGAAATTCATATAGTACGTGGATAAGATTGAGTTATGCAACAAGTAGAGAAAATATAGAGGAAGCTATGAATAGATTAGCTGAATTTATTTCTTGAAAATTCCGCTAAAATTTGCTTATTTATGAATGAATTTTTCTTTGAATAATTTAAATTTGAACATTGTAATTTAAACATTAATTTAAACATTATAAATTAAAATAAAAATTAAGAAATATCAAAGCCAAAGTAGTACTTTACGTGAGGTTGTAAGAGGTAGTATATTATCAGACCGTTTATAGCTAGTAGTATAATAGCCGGAATTATCCCCAAAACTAACATACTAATACATCCTACTAGCCCTAAAGCTGAAAATATTATTTCTATCCACCAGCTCCACTTCATACCTTTAAGCAATCCATATCCAATCAGTATAGATATAACACCAGCGATTATATATGCGACACCCTGATAAGCAAAAAGAGGAAATATGTTGTAACCATGCATTCCGCGCATACCTGCACTTGACGACATTATTATGCTTTGAAACATTGGTCCCATTAACACAAAAGCTATTCCAGAAAGCAAAGATAAAGC
>Ga0256840_1001577_pt1 | contig 21147 bp, 22 predicted proteins | sample 355202metaG_FD_185969 | JGI IMG/M metagenome (GOLD analysis project Ga0256840, IMG submission 185969) | Hydrothermal vent microbial communities from Mid Atlantic Ridge, Atlantic Ocean - 355-202 | ecosystem: Environmental > Aquatic > Marine > Hydrothermal vents | place: Atlantic Ocean: Mid...
AGAAACTATTTGTCCAATTTCATGTAGACAAGTTGATGCTACTGCGTCATCTTTGTTTGCTGCTAGTTTTGGAATAGCAACTGCTGCTAAAATCCCGATAATTACGATTACAAAGATCAATTCGATCATTGTAAAACCTTTTCTCATGTTTGTGTTTGTCATGTGTAACTCCTGTTAAAATGTTTTTAGTATCAGTTCAATAACTGACCTGCCGAAATTATAACAGAAAAATGTCAAAAAAATGTCAAAAATGTCAAAAGGGGTGAAATATGTGGAAATTTGTGATATTTTTTAAAAGCTTAAAAAAGTATGTGGGTAAAAAATAGTTCTTAAGAAAGAGTCTAGCTTTCTCTTAAGATGTAAGTTTATAGGAAAATAAAGTGAAGTGAGAAACTAACATAAATGATATTTACATTTCAATATATTTCTCTCCAGATCCAAACTGTTTAAAAATTTTGTTATAAAATTTTACTTGGACAGGTGAAGTCATCTGCGCTTCAGGTCTTACCGCAATAACTAATTTGTACTTGGCTGGACTAGTCGCAGTAGCATTATAAAGTCTAGGGGATATCACCCCCACATATTCACCTGCACAAATATATCTAATCGATGTTTGATGTGCTATAGTATTTACACCGCCTACAAGACCATTGTTTAAAGAAGCTTCTGCTCCTACTCTTATATTTGTAATCTCAGATATCTTTCTAGTCTGCCAGTCATCTAAATCTGCAGAGTCTAAGTAAGCTGCTTGTACTTCTCTTGCAAATTGGTTGAACTCTGCTACACAAGATGCTACAGATGCATCATCTTTACTCAATGCTAGTCTTGGTAGTGCTACAGAGGCTAAAATGCCTATAACCACCACTACAAAGATTAGTTCTATCATGGTAAATCCAGATCTCATTTTTTTCATTTTTCTATTCATTTTGTTACTCCATTCTTTCACATTTGCAATATCTTTGCAAATAAATATACAAGAAGTATGGCATAAGAATGTCAAAAAATGTCAAAGACTATATGCTATCTAGTGTCTCTATGAGAAGTTCTATCTCGCTTTCGTAGTTGGTGGCTTGTTTTGCTAGACGCAAGTACGCTTTTAAAAGTTTGTCTGGTTGGTTGTCTGTGTTTAGGTTGACGCCTGCTTCTTTTAAGTCTTTGTTCACAAAGTCTGCAAACTCATCTTCTAGCTTTATGTTGTAACGGTTACCCGATACAGTAAGTCCTACATCTTTCATGTTATTTCCTTAAGTGTTATATATAGTGTAAGCATTAAGAGAGTAATGCTTCTACTTGGGTGATGATCTTTTCTATCTCTGCATCTTTTTCTGCTAGTTCTTGTTGTAGTGTGTTTACATTTTCTTCTAGTGATGTGCATTGGTTTGTTTTGTCTTCAAGTTCTATTTTTAGAGCTTCTTGTGCTTCAGCTATGCCAGATGCACCTTCTAGTTGACCTTTAAGCTCACCATTTTCTACTTTAAGTGCTTCGTGGTTTACTTTCCATTGTTCTATTCTTTCTTGTAGTTTCTGTAATGCGGACATGTTTTCTCCAATGTTTTAGTATTTGTTTTCTTGCCTTATATATAGTGTAAGTATATATGAGGGTAAACACAAAATAATCTCTGCGTTTATCTTTGTGATATAATACCAAAAAATTAAAAATAATAAGATAAAAACAAAGGTGAATTTTGCCAAACTTCACAGTAAAATCAAGCTACAAACCCTCAGGTGACCAACCCACCGCCATAGATGCACTCTCGCAGTCCATAGAAGCAGGTAACCAATACCAAACCCTACTAGGTGTTACAGGCTCAGGGAAAACATACACCATGGCAAAAGTCATAGAACGTACTAAAAAACCCACACTCATCATGACACATAACAAAACACTCGCAGCACAACTCTACAGTGAATTTAAAAGTTTTTTTCCTAACAACCATGTAGAGTACTTTATAAGCTACTACGACTACTACCAGCCTGAGGCGTATTTGCCTAGGCAAGATTTATTTATAGAAAAAGACTCTTCCATCAACCAAGAGCTAGAACGTATGCGTTTGAGTACAACGGCATCTTTACTGCATCATGAAGATGTCATCGTCATCGCTTCTGTCTCTGCTAACTATGGGTTAGGGAGTCCAGATGACTATAAAAGCATCGTGCAAAAGCTTGTAGTGGGTGAAGAACATAACCAAAAAGCCTTACTGCTTAGACTGGTAGACATGGGCTACAAGCGTAACGATGAGTTTTTTGACCGTGGTGACTTTAGGGTAAACGGCGAAGTCATAGACATCTACCCAGCGTACGCAGAAGAGTTTGCATGGCGTGTAGAGTTCTTTGGAGACGAGATAGAAGCAGTGTATGAGTTTGACTCACTCACAGGTGAGAAGCAAGAAAGTGTCAAAGAAGCTACCATCTACTCTGCGAACCAGTTCATAGTCAGTAAAGAGAAACTCGCACGTGCCGTTAAAAGCATAGAAGAAGAACTTGGTGAACGTCTAAACTACTACCAGAGCCAAGACCGTATGATAGAGTACAACCGTCTCAAGCAAAGAACAGAGTTTGACCTAGAGATGATAGAAGCCACAGGCATGTGTAAAGGCATAGAAAACTACTCACGTCACCTCACAGGAAAAGCACCAGGAGAGACCCCCTACTCTATGATGGACTACTTTGAAGCCATGCATGATGACTACCTCGTCATAGTCGACGAGTCTCATGTGTCATTGCCTCAGTTTAGAGGTATGTACGCAGGAGACAGAAGCCGTAAAGAAGTACTGGTAGACCACGGGTTTAGACTACCCTCTGCACTAGACAACAGACCTCTCATGTTTCCAGAGTACATAGACAAAGCCCCACACTACCTCTTTGTCTCTGCCACACCCAATGAAGTAGAAACAGAACTCTCCTCTGTAGTTGCAGAACAAGTGGTGCGTCCTACAGGACTGCTAGACCCTCCCATAGAAGTCATAGACTCCACTTACCAAGTAGAAAACCTACATGACCGCATGAAACCTGTCATCGCCAAAGGCGAACGCATACTCATCACTGTGCTTACCAAAAAGATGGCAGAAGAGCTTAGCACGTACTACAATGACCTAGGACTAAAGTGCCGTCACATGCACTCTGACATGGATGCTATTGAAAGAAACCAAACCATACGCTCTTTGCGTTTAGGAGAGTTTGACATACTTATAGGGATTAACCTACTAAGAGAAGGACTTGACTTACCAGAAGTAAGCCTAGTAGCCATACTAGATGCTGACAAAGAAGGCTTTTTACGCTCTAAAACTGCACTTATACAAACTTCAGGGCGTGCGGCACGTAATGCAAATGGGAAAGTGCTTATGTACGCCAAACGCGTCACAGACTCCATGAAGTTTACTATCGAGACTACACAGCAACGTAGAGAAACACAAATCGCGTACAACAAAAAACATGGGATTACCCCAACAACTACCTTACGTGACCTTGACGCAGACTTGAAAGTAGAAGATGCTGGAGAGCTTTACAACAAAGCTTCTAAACTTGACAAAATGCCAAAGGCAGAACGCCAACAACTTGTCAAAGAACTCAAAGCCAAGATGTTAGCCGCTGCCAAAAACCTAGACTTTGAAGATGCTGCTAGACTACGTGATGAGATAGCAAAAGTAAAGAAATTGTAGCTATTTTGTTTTAGTTTTTGCTATAATACACATAATTATAATTATGGTAGGTATAGTATGTCTGTAGACTTAGATTCATCACAACTTTATTTTAACCGTGAACTTTCATGGCTTCAGTTTAACTCTCGTGTGCTTGCACAAGCACTGGATGAAAATTTACCTCCTCTTGAGAGGCTTAAGTTTCTTGCTATCTATGGTACAAACCTAGACGAATTTTACATGATACGTGTCGCAGGACTCAAAGCCCTCTACAAGGCACGCATACAAGAAACAGGAGCAGCCAAGCTTACACCACTTGAACAGCTTAGTGCTATACACGACTACCTGCATAAAGAACATCAAGTTTTGGAAACGTGCTATACGTCTATCATCTCAGAGCTACATAAAAACGCTGTACATATAAAAACCTACGATACCCTAAGTGATGACGAAAAAAAATCTGTCAAAGAGATGTTTTTTCATGAGATTTATCCTGTTATCATACCTATCGCTGTAGATGCCACGCATCCCTTCCCTCACTTAAATAACCTAAGTTTTGGTCTTGCCATCACCCTTAAAGATGATGCTAAGAACATTAAACATGGACTCATACGAATTCCTCGTATTTTGCCACGTTTTTTACAAGTAGGACAAACATTTGTACCCATAGAGTCTGTGGTGGAGCATTTTGCATCTGAGCTATTTCCTGGTTTTACGCCTCATGCCTCTACACCTTTTAGGGTCACTAGAAATGCAGATATCGAGATAGAAGAAGAGGAAGCAGATGATTTTTTACAACTGCTTGAAGAAGGTCTTCGTTCACGAAACAAAGGCTCGCTCATACGCCTAGAGCTTAGAGAAGGTGCAAATAAAAAGCTCATAAAGTTTTTACTCTCTAACCTCAACCTAGATGACAAAGATATCTACTCTTACAAGTCTATGCCTTTACACTTAGGCTCACTCTGGCAGATAGTAGGAGACAAGGCTCTTTCACACCTAGTACTCCCTACCTTTAACCCAAAAACCTTGCCACCTTTAGATGTAGAAAACATCTTTGATGCCATAGACAAAGAAGATGTGTTGCTTTACCATCCTTTTGACTCCTTTGAGCCTGTCATACAGTTCATAAAACAAGCTGCACGCGACCCTGAGACCATTGCCATACGTATGACACTCTACCGTGCAGGACAGAAGTCTCCCATAGTCAAAGCACTTATAGACGCTGTACGAGATGGAAAACAAGTCATGGTACTTGTAGAACTCAAAGCCCGATTTGATGAAGAAAATAACTTACGTTGGGCTAAAGCACTTGAAGAAGCTGGTGCACATGTAGTGTACGGTATACCTGGTCTCAAAGTACATGCCAAAATAGCACAGGTCATCAAACGTACAGACTCTACGCTCAGAAGCTATGTACATCTTGCTACAGGAAATTACAACCCAAGTACAGCGAAAATCTATACAGATATTTCTTACTTTACCTCTAAAGAGATTTTTGCTACTGATGCCACACACTTTTTTCACTTTTTGACTGGTTTTTCCACACATACAAAACTAAATAACCTTTTCATGTCTCCTAAACAGATAAAACCAAAGTTACTTAAACTCATAGAAAAAGAACGAAAACATGGTGAAAAAGGACATATCATACTCAAGGCAAACTCTTTGGTAGATACTGACATCATCAAAGCACTTTACTTGGCATCACAAGAGGGATGTAAAGTTGACCTCATTGTACGTGGTATTTGTTGTCTTAAGCCTGGAGTAAAAGACATCTCAGATAACATTAGAGTCTCTTCTATTATAGGTAAATACTTAGAACATGCACGGATTTATTACTTTAAAAATGACAAAGTGAAGTGCTACATTGCCTCTGCAGATCTTATGCCTCGAAACCTCCTACGTCGCATCGAGCTTATGACGCCTATACTTGAAGAGAAACTTTCACAAAAGATAGTACAAATCCTCATGCTACAACTGGCAGACAATGATTTACGTTGGGAACTACAAGTTGAGGGAAACTATACTAAAGTCTTGCCTTTAGGAAAAGAAGTTAACAACCATTGTGTCTTACAAGACTATGTGAGCAAGATACATGACAAGACCAAAAAAGAGACACCTGACTATGTGAGTCGTTTGGCAAATAAAATACTAAGGGACAGCTAAGATGATATTACCTTTTCAAAAATGGACACCAAAACTAGGCAAAAATACATGGGTAGCTGAAGGGGCTTCAGTCATAGGACGTACGGTTATGGGTGAAGACTCAGCTGTGTGGTTTGGGTGCGTGGTGCGAGGAGATGTACATCACATACACATAGGAGACAGAAGTAACATTCAAGACCTCAGTATGATACACGTCACACATCATAAAAAACCAGATGAAAGCGATGGTAACCCTACCATCATAGGAAATGATGTCACTGTAGGACACCGTGTCATGCTACACGGCTGTACCATAGAAGATGCCTGTCTCATAGGTATGTCTGCAACCATACTAGATGGTGCAGTCATTGGAAAAGAGTCCATAGTGGGAGCTTCATCACTTGTCACTAAAAATAAAAAATTTCCTCCACGCAGTCTCATCATGGGAAGCCCTGCCAAAGTCATACGTGAACTTAACGATGCAGAAGTAGCAGAACTCTATGCTTCCGCCCAACGCTATGTGAAATTTAAAAATCAATATCTTTAGATTTCTTCTTTTTTCATTCTACGTTCTTTTTTAGAAGAGACAGAAAAGAGAAGTAATTCGTCTGCACTTAACACATACTCGGGTAAAGTCTCTACTGATTTTTCCATCACCTTGGCTGCACAAACTGCATCTGACATGGCACGGTGATGTGTGGCAGTTTCTATGCCCAAAAAGTCTATAAGATAAGCCAATCCATAGCGTTCAGACTCAAAGGTTCTTCTAGCTAGCTCTATGGTACATAGTTTTGGGTTACCAATGTTACCTAGTCCAAAGCGTGAAAAAGAGGCATTTAAAAATGAATAGTCAAAATTGGCATTATGTGCAACAAAGATAGCATCTTGCATAAAGTGTCTTAAGCCGATAAGGGCTTCTTTTCGTGAGGGTGCATCTATGAGGTCTTCTGGTTCAATACCTGTTATTTTACTAATATACTCTGGTAAAAAAGCACACTCTACAAACGTTTCATAACGGTCTATAATTTTTCCATTTTGAAGCATGATTGCACCTATTTCTATGACTTGTGAAGTGCCTGGTTTAGAGCCATTTGTTTCTATGTCTATCACACAATATTTTTGCTCCTTGTATGGCGTAAAATAGATGTCTAGTTTATAGCCATTCTTGGCTTCTGAGATAGGATACCCAGAAGCCTGCAAAAGTAAAAAGACTGTGTTGCTGTCTTCTAATAAGGTACTGTGTTTGTTAGATATATCGGTATACTGTTCAGTAGTGAGTACTCCCCTGTGTTTACGAAATGCTCTAGTAAGTTCTTCAAAGACTTTTTGCATTGGCTATAAACTGTTTCACTTTCGTAGGATCTTTTTTTCCTTTGGTACTTTCCACACCTGAGCTGACATCTACCCCATAGAAGCCAAACTGTTTGACTTCTTTTATAGTGTCAACCGTGAGACCACCTGCTAAGATGATTTGTGAGCAGTCTACGCCTTTGAAGTAATCTAAGTTCAAGCGTTTACCCTCTCCTCCATAAGACTCAACATAAGCATCTACCAAACGATACTTTTGGGAAATTTTTTGAACATCTTCTGCATTTTGGGCACGAATCACCACTAAACTAGGAACTGTAAGTTCTCCTAAAAATGCTTCATCCACCTCAAAATGTATTTGAGCACGTGAGATACCTATGTCTTTACATATGGTATTGATGGTTTCAGCATTCACATTGACAAACAAACCCACACGTTCCACAAAAGGCGGAAGCTTGTCTATAATCTTTTTTGCATCTTCTGGGCTAATGTAGCGTGGGGATTTTTCATAAAATACAAAGCCTAAGGCATCTGCCCCACTCTCTACTGCATAGAGTGCATCTTCAAGGTTTGTAATGCCACATATCTTCACTCTCATACATCTCTCCCATAGGGTGTTGTGTCCTCACAATACCATTTATATTTAAATTTTTATCTTTGGTGTTATCATGGGACAATACCCTACATTATTTTAATGCAGCGATAGCTATCTTGATACCCTCAGGGTGTTTATACACAAATGAACCAGCTACAACGACATCAACACCTGCTTTTTCCAGTTCTTTTACATTTTCATCATTCACGCCACCATCTACCTCTATAAGACATTTTGGATTACGTTTTTCTATCAGTGCCTTTAGACGCTTTGCACGTTCTATAACGCTTGATATAAATTTTTGTCCTCCAAATCCAGGATTGACTGACATCAGCAATACCATATCTACATCTTCTATGAGAAATTCTATGGCATCAGGTGGGGTATGCGGGTTAAGTACCAATGCAGGACGAATGCCCAATCCACGTATTTTTTGTATAAGTCTATGTGGGTGTTTCTCTTCTTCTATATGAAAAGAGATGAACTCAGGTTTTAAAGGTGCAAATAAATCTACAAAAAAGCTATTGTTCTCCACCATAAGGTGTATGTCTAAAGGCTTAGTAGCTGCCTTTGCAACTGCGGAAACTACTACGGGGCCTATGGTAAGGTTAGGTACGAAGTGTCCATCCATGACATCTACATGCACAAGGTCACAGCCACCTTCACAAATGGCTTCTACATCACGAGCCAAATGTCCAAAATCTGCCGATAAAATACTTGGGGCTACTTGCATACTATTCCTAGAAGAATTATTTTAATAATTATAGCACAATAACGATATTATTTAAGCAAATTTTATACTAAAATCCCCTATAATCCCAAAAATTATTCACTATTTTAATTCTATAGTGACACACAAGGAAATATTATGTCAAGAAGATGTGCAATTACTGGCAAAGGGCCACTTACAGGAAACAACGTTTCTCACGCAAACAACAAAACAAAAAGAAGACAACTTCCAAACCTTAGAAGCGTAAAAATCACACTTGAAGACGGAACAACAAAAAGAGTAAGAGTTGCAGCGTCTACACTAAGAACTATGAAGAAAAAAGCAGCACTTGCTGCATCAGCTACAACAGCTGAGTAATCTTTTAAGATAAGAGAGGATATACTCTCTTATCATGATGTTTATCCAAAAATTAAAACGTTTTCTCGGTTGGAGAAGCGCACCCAAACCTCACATTACACTCAATGACGAGTACTATGGACATTTAGCACCATTTAGACTTCCTCTCATACTTACTGTACTTACTATGCTTATCGGTACACTTGGTTATATGACTATAGACAACTTTCCTCTTATGGATGCCATCTACCAAACAGGCATTACCTTTACTACTGTAGGGTTTGGTGAAATACAGCCTATCTCACATTTAGGTCGTATTTTCACTATTACCCTCATTATCTTTGGATTTGTTGTTTTTTCTATTGCTGTAGGTATTATTGCAGAAGTGGTTAAAAAAGGTGAATTTCAAAAAACTGCTAAGGAGCGTAAAATGCTTTATAAAATCGCAAGACTTAAACACCATTTTGTTGTATGTTACCACAATGAATTTACTATTCAAGTAACAAAACAACTCCGTGCTAACCACATCCCTTTTGTTGTTGTTGACCCAAGAGAAGACATGGAAGAGATTGCTAAAAAGTATCGTTATCCTTATTATGTTTCGGCAGAACCACATACTGAAGAAGGTATATTGAAATCACATCTCTCTTCTGCTAAAGGTGTCATTACTCTAGCAGACAATGTGGCAGATAACATTGCTACTATTGCATCAGCAAGGCTCTATGAAAAAGAGATATCACGTGGACGTAAATATCTTATTATTGCCAATGCCAAAAATAATGAAGATGACCAAAAACTCTTAAAACTAGGTGCAAACAAAGTAGTCACTGCCACAAAACTAATGGCACAACGTATCAATGCTATGGCTGCACGTCCAGATATGGAAAACCTTTTACAAGAATTTCTTTACAAAAAAGATACTCCTCTAGACATGGAAGAAGCAAAAGTTTCTAAAACATCATGGCTTGTTTTGAAGAAAATAAAAGTGGCCCGTTTTAGAGATGTTGCCAATGTAACTATCATCGGTATTCGTCAAAAAGATGACCAATTCATCCCCATGCCAAAAGGGGACACCATCATCATGCCAGAATCAAAACTTCTGCTCATTGGTACAGGTGAAGGTATACGTAAAGCAAAAAAAATAATACGTAAAAAAGAGAAACCTGAGGAATTAAAGTTTGTTTAATATTGTTTCTTTAGAAAATGGTTTAGAAAATGTTCAAGGATTTTTCTGTGGAGCTACCAATGTAGGTATGCGTCCTGATGCTACACAAGGTGATATAGCTTTCATTCGTTCAGATACACCTTGCGACATCTCTGCTGTGTTTACTACCAATACCTTCCAAGCTGCACCCCTAAAACATTTTCAAAAATATCCTAAAGGTTTTCAAACAGACTTTATACTCATCAATGCTAAAAATGCAAATGCTATGACAGGACAAAAAGGCATAGAGGACATAGAGACTATCATGTCTGTACTTAGTAAAAGACAAAAGGTGCTAAACCCTGTCATGTCATCTACAGGTGTCATAGGCTACCGTTTACCCATAGACAAAATCACTTCTGCTTTTGATACTTTAGACTTCAAGGCAAAAAACTCCCATGAGACGGCACGTGCCATCATGACTACTGACAGCTTCAAAAAAGAACTGGCTTACAAAGTAAAACTTGAAGATGGGACATCCTTTAACATAGCAGCCATATGTAAAGGTGCAGGGATGATAAACCCTGCCATGGCTACCATGCTCTGTTTTGTCATTACCGATGCCGATGTACCAAAATCTGATATGGATGATTTGCTTTCCAACGCTTCAGAACAATCCTTTAACCGTATCTCTGTAGATGGTGATACCTCGACTAATGACACTGTAATGCTCCTTTCCAACAAAACATCTGGGAAGTACAACAGAGAGGGATTTACTGAAGCACTCAATACAATCATGTTTGAACTTGCAATGATGATACTTCGTGATGGAGAAGGTGCCAATAAACTAGTGGCCTTTGAAGTCAAAGGAGCAAAAACTATGGAAGAGGCTAAAACGGCTTCTAGGGCACTTAGTAATTCACTGCTCGTAAAGACGGCACTCTTTGGTGAAGACCCAAATTGGGGACGTATAGCCTCTACCATAGGAGCTTCAGGTATAGCATGTGATGATGAAACTTTAACCATACATTATGATGACCTGCTCATCTACTCTTCTGAGTTTAGAGAGTTAGATACAGTACGTGAAAACAAAGCTTATGCCATCATGAAACAAGACTCCTTTACAGTGACTTGTGACATCGGATTGGGGAATTCCTCTTATATTTCTTACGGTTGTGATCTTTCCTATGAATATGTAAAGATAAATGCTGAGTATAGAACCTAATAAAAAGATTGATGCTACTCAATATTATAACATCTTAAAAGTGTTATAATCTAAGTATCTAAATACTAGGAGCACTTATGTTACACGAATATAAAGAAGAAATACACGAGTTAAAAATGAATAATGCCCATTTCACAAAAATTTTTGAAAAACACAATGAGATTGACAGAAAAGTTGAAGATGCTGAAGCAGACCGTATTATTTTAACCGATGTAGAACTAGAAACGCTCAAAAAAGAAAAACTTCTTTTAAAAGATGAAGCCTATAAAATGATTTTAGACTATAAAAAATCAAAAGCATAAACTATGTATGGGCAAAAAGCCCAAACATCCTCTCTCACGAAGCCATGCATCCTTTACCTAATACAAAAAGAAACCTATGAAATCTTTTGACACTATCAACGACATACCCGCAGAACTACTTGAAACCCTAGAAACATACAACTTTAAAAAGTTGACTGACATACAAGAAAAAACCATTAACCCCATCTTAGAGGGGAGAGATGTGCTTGCACAGTCCAAAACTGGTTCTGGTAAAACCTTAGCTTTTGGTCTACCTTGTCTCATGCGTATAAATACAAGTAATTATAAACCTCAAACCATTATCATCACACCTACTCGAGAGCTTGCAGACCAAATAGCCATAGAGCTTAGACGTGTGGCTTCGTATAAAGCAAACCTCAAAATACTCACACTATATGGGGGTGTACCTTTACGTGCTCAAGCTGAATCGCTTGCGAAAGGTGCACATATACTCATAGGTACACCTGGACGTATACAAGACCATTTGGCTAAAGAAACACTTACACTTGATAGTATTAAAACACTTGTACTTGATGAAGCTGACCGTATGCTAGATATGGGTTTTTATGATGAAATAGTTAAAATAGGGTCAAACATGCCAAGGGATAAACAGACCTTACTCTTCTCAGCTACCTTTCCTGAAAAAATAGAAAAACTAGCAAAAGCTCTGCTTAATCAGCCACTCACAATTAAAGTAGACACAGTCATAGAAGAAAATAAAATCAATGAGCTAGTTTATGAAACAAGCGATAAACTCAAAACCCTTACGGCTCTCATACAGTCATATAAGCCTGAGTCACTACTCATATTTTGTAACACGAAACTAGAAGTTAGCTCACTTACTGACACGCTAGCTGGACGTGGACACTCCGTTATAGACATACATGGGGACCTTGACCAAAGAGAGCGAAATGAGTCTGTCATAGCCTTTTCCAATGGTTCTAAACGCATTTTAGTTGCCACAGATGTGGCATCACGCGGGCTAGACATTAAAAACATCGCGTTAGTCATCAACTACGACTTACCCTTTGATGCAGAAGTCTACACCCACAGAGTTGGACGTACAGGAAGAGCAGACGCTACAGGTACAGCCATTTCTCTCTTTTCTCCTCATGACAAAGAGAAATGTTCTTATGTCCTAGCGAAAGCAAAAAAGAAAGAGATGAAAGACTTACGTATAGATGCTAAGTTTAAGATGACCTCAGAGTACGATACTTTGTGCCTACATGGTGGCAAAAAGACAAAGTTACGTGCAGGAGATATCTTGGGTACACTCTGTAAAGAGATAGGCATAGAGGGAAAGCTCATAGGAAAGATAAATATTACAGACACCAAGTCTTACATTGCCATACATCATACCGTCATAGATAGGGTTTTAAAAGCTTTGAAAAGTGTGAAGATTAAAAAAAAGAAGTATATGTCTTGGATACTATAGAGAAGATTCTCTATAGTAAATATCTGTATTAAAACTTGTAATGTACTCCAAGTCCTAATCCTAATGCCCCAAAGTTACCATAATGATCAAAGCTTGCTACTTGTAGCCCAAGTTCTGCACTTATGAAAAGTGGTATAAAGTTCCTGTTAAAACCTCTAATATCATACTCTGCACCTGCACCAGCACCAAATCCAAATACTGTTTCATCATATATATCATTACTCCATGACCAGCTTGTAAGACTTCCATATGCATAATAATTGATATAGTTTTCTTCAATAAATTTATAGTTTATTCTACCTGTAACACTAGTAAGACCAGAATAGCCCCACAAACCAACAATGGCCTGTGCAGTTAGTGTATCTGTAATGTCATATTTCCCACTTACTCCATACCACTGAAGCCCTGCATATAAATCACCCTCTTTTGCAGACACATTTGTTGTCAATAGTGCTGTAACGACTAGTAAACTTGAAATAATTTTCATTTCTTTCCTTTATTTTAAAGTAAAATAATTATAGCTAAAGTGAAATAAGTGGATGATAAAATCTTATTATTTATCTAGTATTTCTTGACGTCTATTATGTCTTACAATATAAAAAATGGTAATCAAAATAACGCAAACTAAAGCAATAAGTGTTGCTGATTTTAGGTATTGAGAAATAAGCTCTTCATTTGAACCTACTAAGTATCCAACTGCCACTAATACCACTACCCAGATACCTGCACCCAATGCTGTGAAAAATGAAAATTTTGTCATATTCATACGTGCCAATCCTGCAGGTAAAGAAATGAGCTGCCTAATTCCAGGGATGAGTCTACCTGTAAACGTAGATATTTCTCCATGTTTTGCAAAAAATGTCTCTAATTTATCAAGTGTTTCTTCTTTAATAAAAAAATATTTACCATACTTCAAAATAAATGTTCTACCAAATGCCATTGCTAAATAATAATTAAGTAACGCACCACCCACGGAACCTAATATACCTGTAAGAATGATAAGATACAGATTCATCTCGCCTTTAAAGGCAAGATAACCTGCAGGAATCATAATGATCTCACTAGGAAAAGGAAAAAAAGTACTCTCAAGAAACATAAGAAGAAAGATACCCCAGTATCCCATATCCCCTATGTATCCTACGATAGTATTTGCTATATCATGTATCATTATTCGGTATACGCACCAACTGCTGTAAGTCGATTATAACGCTGATTTAACATCTCATCTACTGAGAGCTCCCTCAATGCTTTTACATTGTCTAAAAAGTAGCTTTTCAGTACCTCTGCTGCGGTTTGTTTATCTCTATGTGCTCCAATAAGTGGCTCATCAAGTACATCATCTATAAGCTTATGCTCTAATAAGTCAGAAGGCGTAATTTTAAGTGCTTTTGTAGCAGCTTCTACCTTAGATGGGTCATTCCATAAAATAGCTGAACATCCTTCTGGTGAGATAACTGCAAAGACAGAGTAACGCATCATAGCAAATTTATCTGCCACACCGATAGCTAAAGCTCCGCCACTTCCACCCTCTCCAATGACAACAGAAATCAATGGCACTTTCATAGAAACAAATTCAAATAGGTTTTTGGCTATGGCTTCACTCTGTCCACGCTCTTCTGCACCAAGTCCAGGGTATGCACCTGGAGTATCTATAAGCATCAAGACTGGTATATCAAACTTTTCAGCCATACGCACTGCACGTAAAGCTTTTCTATATCCTTCAGGGTTGGGCATACCAAAATTACGTTTGATTTTATTTTTAACCCCTCGCCCTTTTTGTTCACCTATAAGCATCGTTTTTTGACCCTCTATCCAACCTATATAACAAAGGATAGCTGGATCATCACGAAATGCTCTGTCTCCATGTATCTCATGTGCATCTTCCATGATAAGCTTAATATAATCTAAGGCATAAGGTCTGTCTGGATGACGTGCAAGTTGTAGTTTTTGAAAATCTGAAAGAGATGAAAATGTTTTATTCACTTCTTTATTTAAATCTTCTTGAAGCTTCGTTACTGCATCCATATTTGCAATGGCATGTGCAGATACAATTTCTTCTTGTATCTTTTCAATTTTATTTTCAAAATCTAAGTATGTTGCCATCTATAAACCCTTATATTTTTTTAAAGATAACAACACCATTTGTACCACCAAAACCAAATGAGTTCGACATTGCCACATTAATATCTGCTTTTCTAGATCCTGTGCTTACATAATCTAAATCACAATTCTCATCTGCCACATGTGCATTAATCGTAGGAGGTAAGACACTATCCCTCATAGCCATAAGACATACTACTGCTTCTATCGCACCTGCAGCTCCTAGACAATGTCCTAGTTGACCTTTTATAGAAGAGACAGGAGGACAGTTTTCTTTAGCACCGAAAAGTGCTTTTATCGCTGCTGTTTCATTCTTATCGTTGACCGGTGTAGAGGTTCCATGTGCATTCACATAGTCTACTTTTGGTTCACCTGCCATCTTGTATGCACCCTTCATCGCACGGAAAGGACCGTCTTGTGTAGGTGTGGTAATGTGGTTAGCATCTCCACTCTCGCCAAAACCTATGAGTTCCCCATAAATTCTAGCTCCGCGTGCTACAGCATCATCATAAGACTCTAATACTAATGCACCTGCACCCTCACCCATCACAAAACCATTACGTTCAGCATCAAAAGGACGTGAAGCAGTTTGAGGATCATCATTACGCGTAGAAAGTGCTTTCATCGCAGCAAAACCACCGATGCCCACTGGACAAATAGCTGACTCCGCACCTACAACTAACATCTTGTCTGCTGTACCTACCATAATGGACTTAGCAGCCTCACCTATGGCATGAGTTCCTGCAGCACAAGCCGTCACAGAAGCAAGGTTTGGTCCCTTCATGCCTTCATAGATAGAGATAAACCCACCAAGCATGTTTACAAGAGAAGAAGGAATAAAAAATGGAGAGATTTTTCTAGGGCTTCTGTTTTTACATACCACTGAGTTTTTCTCAATATTTGGAAGACCACCTATACCAGAAGCTGATGCAATACCAAATCGTTCCATGTCAACATCATCTGGAAGGTTTGCATCAGCTACAGCTTCTTTTGCGGCTTTAAGCCCAAGCTGTATAAATCTATCTGCTTTTTTTGCTTCTTTCCCATCAAGTACTTCAGAAACATCAAAGTTTGGTATCTCTCCAGCAATAGTAACAGACTGATTTTCTGTATCAAAACTTTCTATGGTTCTAATACCACATTTACCCGCTATAATACCCTCAAATGCACTTTCTTTGTCTAGTCCTAGAGCATTTATCATCCCTAAACCTGTTACTACTACTCTTTTCATTGAAAGCTCCTATATACTATGATATGTTTGAAATAAGATATATATTAATATTTATCCAAATACTAAGATATATGTTATGTATTCCCCCGAAGGGAATCTAGATTTATACGTTTTCGATAAACTTGATAGCATCTTGCACAGTAGCAATCGCTTCTGCTTGATCATCAGGAATTTCAATATCGAATTTTTCTTCAAGTGCCATAACTAACTCAACAACATCAAGACTATCAGCTCCAAGATCCTCTACGAATTTTGATTCTTCTTTTACCTCATCTGGGTTCACATTTAGTTGTTCAACAACTACTTCTTTTACATCGTCAAATAATGCCATTGACTGCTCCTTTTTTTTGTTAAAATACGCACAAGTATAACAAAAAAATGATAATAAAGGTCATAATTTATTATTAAATACTTGTTTGTAGGTCAATAAACTAGATTTTAGTGTAGAAACTGTGAAGAGAAGTGACGCTCTTCACAAAAAGGGAGTATAAGGGTTTTGTTGATTTTAGAATCTATATTTTACATTTGCATACACATAACGTCCAGGTTCATTGAGAAGCATGACGTCATCATCGCCACCACCTGCTACTAATGTTAAGTCTTTATAAGTGTTAGACAGAGCGTATGTTTTGTCAAATACATTATCTACTCCAAATGCAAACTCAAAACTTTTTCCAAACATCTTAGTGGCTTTTAGATTTAGTACCGTGTACGCATCCAAGGCTTGTTCTCCATTGTCTGCATCAAAGTCTTTCCACCCAGCAGAAGAGACAAGTTCTGCCTTCATAAGCAGACTCTCATCATAGTCATAATTCACTGCGACATTCAGCTTGAGTGGTGGTATCTCTGCCAAGTTTTTGTCACTTTGCCCTGAGAGTGCTTCTTTTTTCTTACCTCTTTGATAGGCTAGACCAAAGTCCATATATATTGAATCTGTTGCTACATATGTGCCAGAAAACTCTACACCCCAGATACTTGCGTCTACATTGTTAAATCTTTTGCTTGTTGCATTGTAGACGATGTAATCCTTTAAATCACTATAAAATACCTTTGCCTTCAATGTTACATCATCATAGTCAAACTCTGCACCGATGTCCACTTCTGTGTTGACTACTTTGTCCAAATCATTGGTACCTATCTGTTGTTGTGGTTTCATAGGCATACCTGGTTTGTGAAAGTAAAGTTCTTTGCCATCTGGCACTCTTGATGACTGTCCTAACCCCACAAAATACTTACTGTGACTGTCTGCTTTGTAACTAGCAAATATATTGGCACTTAGTCCATCATAGTTGTTCGTTTTTACACCAGGTCTTGCGGTACTTACATCTGTAAAGTCATAACGCAGACCTAAATCTATCTGCCATTTACCTATAGTCATTTCATCGGCTATAAAAAATGCCATATTCTTAGTCTCTGCATCCCAAATACTATGATACTTCTTTTCAGGAATACGTTTTCCATTTTTATAAAATCCACCATCCCAATTACGCTTAGAGTAGTCAAGCCCAACAGTGAGTGAATGGTTATCTATATCCAACTCATTTTTAAGTTTTACCCCTTGCATTTTAGTGTCAAGGTGATGCACTATCACACCTTTTTTCTTACTCGCTTTTCTATAAGCCGTACCCATCGGGTGGTCAACCTCAGACTGATACACATTGAATGATAATTTTTTAGAGTATGCACCCAAATCCTTCACTGTATACGCTAAGTTATAAATATCAGAATCATCATATAAAGCATCCATCGGTGTGTTAGGGTAAAGTATGTTGTCAGAACGGTTGGCAGTGTAGCTTAGTTCCAGTGCTTGAGTATCTGTGATGTCCCAAAATATCTTTGCCATCAAAGTTTTTTTCTCAAAAGCATTCATCTCTCTTTTGTTTGGCAGGTAACCTGTACCCTCTGTACCAGGGTTTGCTTTTATATAATTATCTTGTTGCTGTGCAAAATTATTTCCATCTCCATCTTCATATTGTCCCCCTATTTCTTTAGACCCTGAAAGTAAAAACCGTATAGTATCTGACCCACCAGATACTGAAAATGCTGTCTTTTGATACTCAAAACTTCCTACATTTACCGACAAATCTCCTGAAAGTTCTCTAGTTGGCTTCTTTGTATGCACCTTAACATCAGCAGAAAGAGATCCAAAATCTTCTACATTAAAAGGGCCTTCATTGAGTTCAATGTAGTCAATGTTGTTTGTGAGTACATGAGAGATAGGCGGGTCCATTCTATTGGGGCAAGCCCCACATACTTTAGCTCCATCTATGGTTACAGAGATATTGTCTTTTTTCTGCCCTCTGATGATGATATCATTGGCAATCCCAGAACGTCTTACCAGTGACACAGAAGCAGACTGTTTAAAAAGTGCTTCTGCTAAATCTGCTGACTTGATATCCTCTCCATACACATCTTTTATCATTTCTGTATCGACTTTCGCCTCGACCTCTATCGTACCTAGTTCTATAGGAGCTGCTTGCACACATAATGTAGCCACTAAAGATAAATAAACATTTTTTCTCATATTTCACTGCCTCAAAAAGTATTTTGAAAAAGTGTGACATCTTAGTGTTAATTTTGTGTTAAATTTACCGTATTTGATACCGCAAAGTTACATTCACAGTTTTAGGAAGAGAAATAGGTGCATTTTTAACGTTAATAGGAAATGCTTTTTTTACTGCGGACTTAGCAGACTTGTGAAATACCTTTGGCCCACTTACGGAAATATTGCCTACCCGTCCATTTCTTAAAATAGTAAACAGTACTTTTACTGACCCCTGCATACCTCTGCGTTGGGCTATGCGTGGGTAGGCTTTGTTACGGTTTATTTTGCCTCTAAGTTGATTGAGAAATCTATTTTTCTGAGCAGGAGATGCACGCTTACTTGCTTGTGCTTTCATTCGCTTTTTTTGTACCTTTTTTCTAGATACATTTTTAGATGCTTGTTTCACTCTTTTTTTTATCTTCTTTTGTACCTTTTTCTTCACTATTTTTTTCTTTTTGATAACAGGTTTTTTCTTCACAGGATTTTTTATCACCTTCTTGACCATGGGTTCAGGTACTACTTCCTCTACAATTGGTTCTTCTTTTACTTCCTCTGGAGGTTCGGGTTCTATAGGTTTTGGTTCAATAATTTCTTCAGGGATAGGCTCTTGCACAGGAGGGATAACTTCAGGTTCATATTGGGAAAGTGAGAATGAAATGGTTCTTTCTTCAGGTTTTTGTTCTGTACCTATGGCTTGAGTAAGCAGGTAAAAAAAGGGTAGCCCTAGGAGTGCATACAAAACGACCGTGCTTAAAAAGGATTTCCACAAACGATGTTTTAACACAGGCTACCACTCTTTGTCTTATTTCGACGAGACAGGGTATTATGACAAAGAAGTGTTAATTTAGTGTTAAACATATTTTTGTACCCACATTTTTCATTTCTTTGTTGTAACTATAGCGAAATATTATGAGATAAAAATGAGACTATTTATGCTTTACTTTTTAGGATACTCAGGATGACAATAATTTATACCATCACTTACACCTATGTTTTTAAGTACCCTATCAAATGCCCAGTAGTGGTTACAGCTTCCTTTACGTAAAAAGTTGAAGACTGTTACAATATCTGTGGCATTTTCTGACTTAATGAAAAATACGGGTGCTTAAATTTTCACTTTTTCTTATAATTAAGAAGATAATCATCTACCATTTTTAACTTCAAACTCTTAGTAAATCCGTTATGAATTTTGAGTAACTTTTTCATCGGAGAAAATACACCTCCATCTAGTCCATTTGTAGTGTTTTGAATGTTCAAGTGTTTATACTTTTTATGTGTAAATAAGTAAGGTAAATTTGTTCTCAAACTTTTATATGCAGAGACAAGTTTTGCGTGAGTAAAGTATTCTTTCCTTGTACTTTCGTTCAAAGTCTTTTCATTAAGAGAGTCTTTATACTTTTCATACCATAAATCTAGTTTTGTAGTGAAGATAATCTCATTAGTAGAGGTAAGCTTGTACATTATTTTTTGTAAGTCTTTACTTGCTTGCAGTTTAGGATGCTTTGTAATGTATCGTTGTAAGATACGCTTTTGATGAAAGTGACACATTTGTACAGGATAGTCCTCAAAAGCCTTGTATAAGCCTCTTTTACCATCTACAGTGATAGAGTTAATGTGTAGCCTAGGTTTATGAGTTCTGAGAGTAGATGCTTATAATCTTTAATCGTTTCACTTTGGATATGTTTCCAAATAAGTACCTCTTTGGTTATGCTATCTTTGAATACCAACGTTCCTAACTTGTCTTTCCTCTTTCCATAAAAGGTTGCGTCACATATCAAGTTTACTACTCTTGGATGATGGATTTTATAGTCTGGTTCATACAAAAATATTTGTTTTCTGACCCATGGAATACTGTGCTGGCATAGTTCAGCTAAATCACCTAGAATATATCTTTTATAGACATATTTTTAAAATAATTTCTTGTAGATTTGAGGGTCTTCTTTTTGAAGAAAAAGATGTGTGACATTCTGTGCATAAATACCTTTTAATCCTTCTACGAGACCCTTTACTTATGACACTCTTTTGTTTGCACTTTTGACAACTTTTAGTACTTTTTTACAGCCATCTGTAAATAAACCTTTATTTCTAACGAGTATACCGTACTTTGATGGTGTTTTCAAGCACCCGTTTTTTTCATTAAATCGAAAATTGCAACTTCACCTATATTTGTATTTATTGCAGTTAATATACCACTTATACCTACTATTGAACTCTCTTCTAAAGACTTGTATTATCTTGGAATTTAATTTTCAGTAAAAATTCATATTGGGTACATCTTGAAAATATAGAGCTAAAGCAGGATTTCGGGTTGCTATTTAACCCTATTTTCTAAGAAGTACACTATCAATTTACGCTTCATTTTAACACCTATGCCTCTATGTACTCTAAGCAAATCTTTAAGTGGAGAGAAGCA
>Ga0256840_1001578_pt1 | contig 21122 bp, 16 predicted proteins | sample 355202metaG_FD_185969 | JGI IMG/M metagenome (GOLD analysis project Ga0256840, IMG submission 185969) | Hydrothermal vent microbial communities from Mid Atlantic Ridge, Atlantic Ocean - 355-202 | ecosystem: Environmental > Aquatic > Marine > Hydrothermal vents | place: Atlantic Ocean: Mid...
TTATGGTCAATGTGCCGCCCAGCTGGTTCAGGTCGCCGGTGACCTCGTTCTCCAGACTGGCGTTGCCATTGTTCGTGACGTCTCCGGTTACCGTGCCGGTGCTGGTCAGGGTGCCGGTGTTCGTTACCGTGCCGTCAATCGTGCCCGTATTGGTCAGGGTCCCGTCGTTCTGAACCGCTCCGGACAGGCTGCCAGTGTTTTCGAGGGTTGAATCAACGCCAATATCCATTTGGGTGACAGTTGTTGTGACCCCTGAATAGATCAACGTTCCTGCGCCCCCCAAAGAAAAACTGCCGGTCAGATTGGTGGAAATCGTTGCTGTAAGTCCCGGATCCACGGTAATCGTTATCGGTGTAGCGCCATCACCAATCGTTCCGGCCCCGGAAATTGTATAGTTGTCGTCACCAAACAGGATTGATGCGGGGACAACTGTGATGTCCAGTGTAATAGTCGAGTTCCCGCCCTGGGCATTAGACGGGGGGCCGAAAACAACATTGTTCCCGTTCGTAAAAGTTGTATTGGTCCCGCCCCCGTCTGTTGTCCAGTTCAATGTTGGACCGGTATCCCAGACCCCGTCGCCGGTTTGAATATCGGCAGCAGTATCCGGATCCCACGTCACCGTCTGTGCAAAAGCATGACCACCCGGAAACAAACCGGCACCGATGCCGACAATTGCACTTGTCTGTAATAACCTGGCCACCACACCAAAACGTTTACATACAAAGACACCAAACCCACTCGTAACCATATTCACCTTCTCCAAATCCCTTTATCTTCCAAACTGCCCGATGCAGAAGCGAACTTCAACATGCGTATTATTCATAAAGCCGGAATTACCCTCTATCTATAACAAACTGATTCTACCGATTGTTCGCAACTATTAACCATACCGTGCGGCGAAATAGCCGCAATGTTTTTCAACCTTATACCGATATGGAGTATCAGTATAAACACCAATTACAAACCCGAATGTATTTCCCGCCGGCATTGAAATTACACGCTGTTATGCGTATCCAAGAGTTCAGGGTCAGGCCAAGTTGGCACCGCGTATTTATAACGGCTTTAAACCAAGAGTATCGGGTAACATGATATGTTGAAGTATCTGGTCATTGTTTTCGGTTGGGCGACCACCGTTATGCCGGTTAATGCGCTGGAAAAACTGGCCGTTGTCATCGGCAACGGATCATATCCGGCCTATAGGCTGGATGCCCCCGCACAAAATGCGATCATGGTTTCCCAAACCCTTCTTGGGCTTGGGTTCGTTGTGGACCGGCTGGAAAATGCCAATGCTGCGGATCATCCCCTTGGCCGGCAAAGTGCCGATACTGTTTTATTGTTTTTTTCCGGACTGATAGCGGTTGAAGGGGGGGAAACCCTTCTGTTGTCAGTTAACCAGGAAAGCCCGGACAAACCATCGGGATGGGTGTTGGAAGAGCTGGTAAAATCCTATCAGGAAGCAGGGGCAAAGCGTGTGCTTGTGTTCCTCGACACCTGCCATACCGGGGCAGGCGAGGCAGGCCACCGGCAAGCGCGGGTACCGGATATTCCGAATATTTTTCAAGCGCAGGCAAAACAGTGCCAGAATGAAACAACCGCTGGGCCGGATTTCACAACAACGCTTGTCGAGGCGTTGCTTGCGTCAAATACAACATTACCGGATGCCCTGTCGGACAAAGACAATATCCGATTCGACTCATCGCTGAGCAGTCCTTTTTCCCTTCACGTCCAAAGCCGGCAGGGTAAAGAATTAACCGAACAGGATCGCGAAATGCTGGATCGACTGTCGGAACAGGATCGCAATAAACTGCTTGATTTGTGGCGCAAGGCAGGAATTGTTAAGGGAAATCCGTCTGCACCCTATTCGCCAACGGTCATTTCAATCGTGAAAAACGATAGCGTTATTTTTACAGATCCGGTTCAGCCTGTCGTCATTTCGTCCACTTTGGCACCGGCAACAAATATTCTTGCGGGGCAAACATTACGGCAGCCCCCCGGCACTGTGCGGATTTTCACAGCGTCTGCCAATCCTGCCCAGCAGTACCGGCCAACCGCGGCCGGTTTGCCAACTCCTTCGATCATCGTAGGGGTCATCAAGCCCGAGGATTCTTTTGCCAACCCTACCGAATTGGGCGCGGCAATTTCAGGGACGGAAATGGGGGTCCTGGACTATAATGCACGGCAAAAAATGCAGACCGAAAACCCCGAGTTGTTCAACCGCCTGTTAACCAGCGGGGCCTTTGATCCACCGGAAAATGCCCTTGCAGGCGCGATCCAGACAGAACTGTCCCGTATGGGGTGCTATTCGTCCCGAATAGATGGCATCTGGGGCAATGGATCACGGGCTGCAGTGGACAGGTATTTTGCCCGGATCGGGGACACCCCCAAAACCAGAGAACCGGTTATACAATTGTATCGGCAGTTATTGCGTAAAGGTGATGTTACTTGCCCCGCGGCCAGAACCACAGCAAGAACAACACCGCGCGGTACGGGCGGATCAACCCGAACCCCGCGCACCACTACGCGCACCCCCCCGAAACCGGCAACCCAAACCGGACCGCGGACCATCGACCGAACCTCGAACCCTGCTGGCGTTTTCCGGTAATTCGATGCAGGTCGATCCCCAATTCCAGCAAGCGCGTGATCGCGCAAGACGGCGCAGAAACAGACGTTTGATGAAACGAATAGGTCTGTTCGGTGGTTTGCCCATCGGCCTGATCGTCGCCGGAATTGTATATTTTACCGATATTGGCAGGGGTTTCATGAATGCCGGAGACGACGGTTTTTCCCTGACCCAGATGGAAAGCAATATCACTGTTGCTCCGGTTGTCACGGTTAACGGATTCATCGACATTCCGGGTGACCCGATGATCCTGCGGTTTTCCAAAGAAACGGCGACAAACCGCACCAAGACTTTCTCAGGGCCGACCATACTGGATATCTCGCGCTTTTCTGCGCCAAAACCCGACAGGCTTGTTCTGGTCCATGATGACCTGTTTGTGCAGGAACGCCGCCTGATTACCACCTTGCCTTCCACCCGCGAGGATTTTGCATTTTTCCAGGCCCAGAGAAGCCGTGCCTTGATCCCGACAACCGGAATCCCCGCCACTCCGATACCGGCAGCAACGCCGAATGTGGATCTGGGGGATTTGTCAGACAGTTACGGGCTGTCCCTTGAAACAGGGGGCGGCCCGCAGCAGGTGGAAATCGAGGAAAACCGGGTTGAAAACAACACGAGCGTTGCCTTCATCCGGCGGGAAGCCGCCCGGGAGGTGTTGTTCGAAGATATCATTGTCCAGACCGAAATAGTGCGCAATTTTGCGGATATTCTGAAAAATAACGGTCTGGATCAGGCTCAGGTCGCACGTTTAACCAATGATATCGCGACCATCCTTCCTGTGGACAAGCCGCTTCCTGTCGGGTCGATCATAGCTTTGCGGTTTAAGCCTGACGGGCAGGGCAGGAAACTGCTGCAACTGTCCCTTTACGGGCCGGAAGGCTACGTCGGATCAGTTGCACAGATCGGCCGGAACCGGATTGTCGCATCGGCGGATCCGTGGTTGGAAAAAGATCTTATGGCGTTTTCAACATTGCCGGACAAAGAAAAAACAGGCCAATACCGCCTGCTTGATGCCCTGTATAGTGCCGCGATCCGCAACGGGGTCCCGACGCAACTGGTGGGGGAAATCGTTGTGATGATGTCCAAGGCCTATGATCTGGACAGGATTGCGCAAGCGGGTGATCAACTGACGCTTTTATACAGCAAAGAACACGGGCCAAACGGGCAGGCCGAGGGGCAGATACTGTATATCGGTATCCGTGGCACAGGCGGGGACCGGCCCTGTTATGTTGTGCCGGACAAGCAGAATGGCGGGTTCGGTTGTTACGCGCCGGGCGGGCTTTATGCACCGGGGGGCGGGGTAATAAGGGCGCCGGTTGCCGGGATCATGACCTCAAAATTCGGGCCGCGAATGCACCCGATCCTGAAAACAGTTCGCCTGCATACCGGTGTTGACTGGGCCGCCCCGACGGGAACGCCGGTTTATGCAGCGGCTGACGGGCAGGTCGGTTTTGCAGGGGATGGCAAAGGATATGGCAATCTGCTGATCATTTCCCATTCGGACGGGCTGGAAACCCGATACGCGCATTTGGACAAATTTGCCTCGGGTATCAGCGCCGGCACTGCGGTTCGGGCTGGCGGTCTGATCGGATATGTCGGGACCACCGGACGTTCAACAGGGCCGCATTTGCATTTCGAGGTTCGCAAGAGTGGAAAACCTGTGGACCCGATTCCGTATATGTCGGGTGGTAATACCGCTGTTGCCTCCAGTTCGGTTGAACAACTGGTGAACCGGATCATCCGTGTGGAAAGTGCCGGCAACGCAACCGCACGCAACGCCCGCTCGACGGCGACCGGTCTGGGGCAATTCATCGAAAGCACCTGGTTGCGGATGATGCGCACCTACCGCCCCGATCTGGCCAATACCATGAGCCGCGCCGATCTGCTGGCGCTACGCACCGATCCGACCCTGTCGCGTGCCATGGTCAAGCGTCTGGCGCAGGAAAACGAAGCCTACCTGCGTGCCCGTGGCCACAACCCGACCCCGGGGCAACTGTATCTGGCGCACTTCCTTGGGCCGGGGGGGGCGGGCACGGTGCTGAGTGCCGACGAAAACCTGACGATTGCCGCCTTGATGGGGCAGGGTGTGGTCAAGGCAAACCCGTTCTTGAAGAATTATACAGTTGCCAAGCTGAAAGCCTGGGCAGACAGGAAAATGCGCAGCAAGGGTAGCACCACTGCGCCTGTCCGTGCCGTGGTGCCGGTATCTGCCGAAGTCAAACTGTTCAAAGCCACAGTTGACGAAATGCTGCGCCAGAATTCCTAGGGCTTAGACCTATGAGCCGGGAATTTCGGTGGCTTCCTTGAATGCTTTTTTGACAGCAGATTCAAACCCTTTTCGAATGACAAATCCTTTGACCATGCTGCTGGTTATCATCTTGGCCACGCCCTTGCCTGTCATCGAAACACCGCGGCTGAAATAGGCGGCATAGATGCCGTCCATCACCAGCCCGTGGGCGAATTTCACGAACATCTGCATGGCGACCTGGTTGAAGGACGGATCACGCATGATCACATCCATATCCACACGGGCCTGCATGGCAACCTCGACGACATTCCCGCCCTTCATGCTGACCGGAGAAAGCTTGAACGCAACCCGTTCAAACAGGCTGACATCACCGTCCTTGTCCCCGTCACGATCATCAAAGAACGCAACAACAGCAACGACATCATTGCCAATGAAGCCAATAGCCCCGATTGGCTCGGGACCCCATTTCTTGATTGTAACCCATTCTATTTTTGCCATTTTCTTCTACCTTTTACCTACATTAATTCTGTTTCTTCCCGGATTGGGGTATCTGCTCAGCCGGTCAACAGATTGGCATGGCGCACGCTGGCCACTCTGTTCAGCATCCATTCCATAGACAGTTTGGATCCGGCTTTATCTTGTTCCAATGTTACATTTGTCGGATCGTTGACGCGAATGAAATCATTCGCAGCCTTGAATGCCAAAGGTCCGCCAGCCGCCCCGACGGAAAGCATTCCGGCCTTTTGCCCGTCGGTCATTTCGTGAATACGACCGTCCGATTTGGCTTTGTCCCAAGGGGTGCCGCCAACCCCGCCATGGGTGGCGTAAAAGAAATTTTCCTCGTATTTGACGCCGGAGGCTGCCCGTGTGCCGCAGTTTCCGAACATTTCGCGCGATCCGGCCGAAGGGTGGCGCCGGGCGTGAAACGCAAATTTGACGTTGCCGGGGATAACATCGACATCGGAAATCGTGGACCGGTCCACGGCATCGAACAGCATCAGACAATGGACCGGTATACCTTTGCCCTGCAATTGAAGACAGGCGTGTATGACCGACGCACCGCCGCGGCTGTATCCGGTCAGGTAAACATGCGGATCGGGCAAATCCACATTCGGATTTTCCTTGCGTCGCAGCTTCATCACATCCATCTGCTGTTCGACCCAAAAGGCAATATTATTTGCCAGCCCCTGGGTTTCCGACCCCAGAGCGCTGGGGCCGCGCAGGTATTTCGAGGCCATAAAATCCGGCCGTTTTGTCAATGCCGACACATGGCTGTTCTGGAACTCGACTGTATATTCGTCGTCCTCGGAGGGACCGGTTCCGTCAACGCCGCCAATAATCATTGTCATCTTATTCATCCTCTCCAAATACATAGAAAAACTCGTTATCGGCCACCTTTACAGTGACCCGTTCGATCCTGTCGCCCGACACCATATGCCCAAGCACCTGTCTGGACAGATCGGGCAGGATGGAATTGGTGATGATATTGTCGATCATCCGCCCGCCACTGTCGGGGTCGCGGCACTGTTGGACAATGTAATCGATAACCGCGTCGTCATAGACCATTTCGGCCCCGTGCGCGGTTTTCATCCGCTGTGCGACCGCCCCCAGTTTCAGTCTGGTGATACCGGCCAGCACTTCGGTGCCCAACGGGAAGTAGGGGATCGTGACGATCCGGCCCAGCAGGGCGGGCGGGAAGACCTCGGTCAGGAAGGGGCGCATGGCTGTGTTCAACTCGTCCAGATCAGGGGTGGTGTTGCCCTCGTCCGCCATTTCCATGATCACTTCGGTGCCGACGTTCGAGGTCAGCAGGATCAGCGTGTTCTTGAAATTGATAGCGCGGCCGTTGCCGTCCTCCATGATGCCCTTGTCAAATACCTGGAAGAACAGCTCGTGAATGTCGGGGTGGGCCTTTTCGATTTCGTCCAGCAGCACAACCGAATAGGGCTTGCGCCGGACCGCTTCGGTCAGGCGTCCGCCTTCGCCATATCCGACATAGCCCGGAGGCGCACCCTTTAGCAGCGATACAGAATGGGCCTCCTGAAACTCGGACATATTGATGGTGATGATGTTCTGCTCGCCGCCATAAAGGCTTTCGGCAAGGGCCAGCGCGGTTTCGGTTTTGCCGACACCGGACGGGCCGCACAGCATGAAAACACCGATGGGTTTGTTCGGGTTGGACAGGCCGGCGCGGCTGGTTTCGATCCGTTTGGCGATCATTTTCAACCCGTGATCCTGCCCGATCACCCGTTCACGCAAGGTGTCCGACAGGGTCAGAATGGCCTGCAATTCATCCGTCACCATGCGACCGGCCGGAATACCCGTCCAGTCCGATATGACCGAGGCCACAGCCTGTTCGTCCACATGGGCATAGACCATACGGTCATCCGGATTTGCCCCTTCCAGAATATCCATCTTTTCGGCCATCTGTGCCCGCGCCTCGTCAGGGGTAAGGGCGGGGACCTCATCGCCGTCAGAGGTTTCATCAGGTTCTGTTGCGGTTTCCGACACGATCTCTGGCTCTGAATTCTGCTCCCCCGTCTCGGCCTCGGCAATGGTTTTGCGCAGGGCCAAAATGTCATCGACAACCTGCTTTTCATCGGCATACAGCGTCTCGGCCCCGGCCAGAGTCTCGCGCAGTTTTTCCAGTTCTTCCTGTGCTTCGGCCAGACGGTCTTCGTTGGTTTCGCCCAGATCCCGTTGCGCGATTTTGCCCGCGATTTCGGTTTCCAGCGCGTGAATGGACTGTTTCAGATCGGCAATGCGGGCCGGTGTGCTGGACTGGCTGATGGCGACACGCGCACAGGCCGTATCCAGCAACGATACCGCCTTGTCCGGCAACTGACGTGCGGGCAGATAACGGGCGGACAGGGTGACAGCGGCAACGATCGCTTCGTCCGAAATGCGCACCTTGTGGTGCTTTTCCATCGGCTCCAGCACGCCACGGATCATATAGGCGCAGGTTTCCAGATCGGGTTCGTCCACCATGACCGGCTGAAAACGCCGTGCCAGTGCGGGGTCCTTTTCGATGTGGTTGCGGTATTCATCCCATGTGGTCGCCCCGATTGTGCGCAGGGTGCCGCGGGCAAGGGCGGGTTTCAGCAGGTTGGCCGCATCACCGGTTCCGGCAGCCCCGCCGGCGCCGATCAATGTATGGGCCTCGTCGATAAACAGGATGATCGGTGTGGGCGAGGCCTGAACCTCGTCTATCACCGAACGAAGGCGCTGTTCGAATTCACCCTTCATCGAGGCACCGGCCTGCATCTGCCCGATGTCCAGACGCAACAGGCGCTGGCCCTTCAGGGCCGGCGGAACATTGCCCGAGGCCAGTGCCTGCGCAAAACCCTCGACAATCGCGGTTTTCCCAACCCCTGCTTCACCGGTCAGGATCGGGTTGTTCTGGCGGCGGCGCAACAGAACGTCGATGATCTGGCGGATTTCCTCGTCACGGCCAACGACAGGATCCATTTTGCCCGCTTTGGCCTCGGCGGTCATGTCGATGGAAAACCGGCCAAGCGCGGTTGCAGCCGCTTCGCCTTCTGTGCGCCCTGCGCCCGCAGCCGCCCCCGACGACAGGCCGGAACCATCCATCGGGCGCATTTCCTCTTCCTCGGAAGCGGCCCACAGGCTGCGCGCCTCTTTGCCCAGATGTTCGACCGAAATTCCGCCAAACTGGGAAGAACACAGCAACAGTTCGCGTTTCAGGTTGCCGTCATTCAGCATCGCCACCAGCATATGGCCGGTTCTGATCTGGACCTCGCCGAAAAACAGGGTGGCATAGGTCCAGGCGTGGTTCATTGTATCCGACAGCCCTTCGGAAATACCGGGGGTTTCGGTGATGTTTTTCTCCAGCGCATCCATCGCCTGACCCAGGTCTTTCAGGATGCGGCCACGGTCAATGCCCAGTTCCTTCAGGGTGACCGAAATATCGGAATCCTTGTTCGAGACCGCATAAAACAGCCAGTGGCACATCTCGACATTGCGGTTCTTTTCGCCCCGGGCATGGCGCATGGACTGGATGAAGGCATCATAACCGGCGCGGTTCATTTTGCCTGCGAATTTCTCGATGCTAATTTCAGTCATTAATCGAATTCCTGTTTGTACTTGTTAGGCTGCCGCCCTGGTCCCTGCTATATCAAGGGCAAATGTCGCGGCGCTTACCATTTCATCGTCGTTATCGGCTGTTGGCGGAGTCAGGGCGGCCATCCACCCCAGTTCGGTTGTTTCGCCCAGTTTGGCAGGTGGCACGTTGTTGCGGGGCAGGGACAGTTGAATGTCCACGTCTATGGTTTTGCCCAGATACCAGAAGACCAGATCGCACAGCTGCACATAGGCATCGCCACCGGGCAGGTAGCTGCGGTATTCCGCAATCGAGGATGTGTTGATATGCAGGCGTATCTTTTCACTGACCGATTGCAGGCGTGCCCCCAGATAGGTGTTCCGTCCCATCAGGCTGCCCTGCTGCCCCAGACGGCATTTGTCGTTTTCCTCGAATTCCAGCCAGATCGGGATATGTTCCTCGATGCTGACATCCGCCTTCAGGTGCTGTTCGATCATCTGCTTCAGGCGAACGGGGCTTTTGACCTGTGCGCTTATCAGCGAAACCAGCGGCATGCGTGTTACATCGTGAATGTTGTCCCGCTTGCGATAGGCCGGCGTTCCAACCCCGCCAAGGGCGCCGATATAGAACTGGAAGCGGTCTTTCTCGGGCATGTCGAACTGGCTGATCGCGCGGCTGTCGGACCAGACCCGGAAATAGAGCTGGAAAAACCGCGTGGCGAAAAGATCGGTAAATCTGGCAAATGAATCATCACCGGAATCGACCCAGCGGCCGACCTCTTCGGTGGTGTTCAGCGGCAAGGCCCCCTGTGGTCCGAAAAACCCGAAAACATTCGAGCGCAACTCGGCTTTGCCACTGGGCTTGAATTGCACCCCGGAAAAATCGGATCCGGGGAAAGACAGGGAGGGATCCTGCCCCAATGTCGCGATTTCGTCTTTAAGGCGTTCATTACGCCCTATCCGGGGCTTGTTGACGGCCTCCCGCTCCAGTTTCCGCAGCAAAGACAGGAAACCGTATCTGGACGCACTGGCCATTGTATCCTCGGGGGTTTCTGTCATAGCAAAGGCCCGTTGCCTGTGCGGGGCGGCCAGGTTTTGATTTCTCCCCGCTGCTCGGATATGATGACTGTCTGGGTAAAACTGTTGATCGCGGCATATTCGGCAAAGAACCGGTCCAGAACCGCGCCAAGCAGGATAATGCCGCTTCCTTCATAGGCTTCCTCGTCGAAGGTCAGCCTGATTTCTATTCCGCGCGCCGGAAGGAAGCTGTCGCCACGCTGGATAGAACGCACAACGGGGCGGGTTTCCAGATTGGTGATGCCCTGAATCTGTGCTTCGCTGACATTGTCGGAAATGGTTGCGAACAGCCGCAGGATTTCGCGCAAACCCGCCGCCCCATCACGCCCGTTGCGGTCATCCAGCCCGAAATGGCTGAGGGAAAGGTAGGAGATCAGTTTCCAGTAAGCCTCGCCTCTGGTGCCTTTTTGCGGTGCGTTCTGTTCGATCTCGGCCATCGGTTCGCGCGGCGGGGTCGGACCGGCGACACAGCCCAGACTGACCGTCGCATCCTCGGACATGTGGAAATCGTCTTTCGAGCCGGCAATCGGAAGATATTCGGGCAGATGGCGGTTGGAACAAAGGGTTTTGATCTGTAACCGCTGCGCGCTTTTCCCTGTTTCCGGATGCACAGGCTCGTAGAGCGAAATGAATGTTTCTGTCCCCAGATATTTATGGCGCACACCAAAACGCCTTTCCTGTTCGGTCAGGCGCCGCGGCTTTCGCCGGCTTGAATAGTAAAGGGCCTGGTTTGGCGGTGTCTGCCCTTCGGGCAACGTATGCAGCGGCAGCACTTTAACCTTGGCCTGTGTTTCCGCGTAATGGGCGAAAACCTCGGTGATATTGTGGATTTCATAATGGGTGACGGGGCTGCTGGCGGGGGTCACGACATATTCGTGGCGCTTGTGGTCCAGCCGGACCTGGCTGGCAAGCTCGTCAAACAGGTTTACGGCGGTTGCGGTGTGCAAACGGGCAAAGCCGTCACCGACGCGGGCCGCCAATGTGCTGTTGGAATGGCCGAATTCCAGAATGATCTGGACCTCCGATCCATTGATATGTGGCAGCACCTTTTTCAGGCCGGTAATACGGAATCCCAGATATTTCCTTGGGAAAACAAAGGCCTCCCGAAGCTGGGCAAAGCCGTCGAACAGGCGGACATTGCGGGGCAGGATGCGTTCGTCTTCGCCAAAGCCGACCTGCTCGATCCGGGCAGGATCAAGGCGGATAAACACCGGATCGCCGTTTTTGTCGATATAGCGCAAGGATACGCGTGTCAGATCGCAATGGATCTGCTCGTAGAGGGCGACCGCATAGGGAAAATCGCCGGTCAGATAGATTGGCAACTCGTCCAGATCCAGTTCCGACAAAGCGGCATCCACTGTGTCGATCCCCAGACGGTTTATGGTAATCTGAAGCCCCGCTTTGGTCCCCTCGCAAACATCCTGACCAAGTGCAATCAGCGGGGCGGGGGCGTCGTGATAGATAAGGCCGGTCATTTGCAGAGGCCAGACCTGCAACGGGGTGCACAAACGGAAACTGCAGGAAACCCGCTGGTCGGCATCAACGAAACGCGCGTCCATATTCTGGCCGGGCCTGAAGTGCAAACCGTTTTCCAGATCCTTGTTGTCAAAAGGCGGGTTGGCCTCGACCATCATCACACTGGGAATCGGCGACAAGGCATCGGGGAAAATCTGTTCCAGCAGCTCGGTCGTGAATGTGCTGAATTCATCGTCGATCTTCAACTGGACGCGGGCCGCAAGAAAGGCCGTGCCTTCCAGCAATCCGGCCACGGCCGGATCGATATTCTCGCGCAGCAGGCCGCCCAGACGGTCGGCAATGCCGGGATATTCGGCAGCAAACTCTGCCGACCGCTCGTAAAGCAGGGCAAGTTCACGGTTATATGTATCGCGAAACGCCTTTTTCATATCTGGAGCCGTAAGCGGGTCATTTTCATTTTCCCCGCCCCCAGATCAACCTCGGCCATGAAATTCAGCGGAATATCCATCGGATTTGCCACCATTTCCGCCGAAATTTCGAAAGACAGCCTTTGATCGACCGAGTGCACCTCGTCATTCACCTGAATTTCGATGCTTTCGGGGATCAGGCGGGGTTCGTAAGTGACAAGGGATTTGCGAATGGCGTCAACAATTTTGCTGTTGGTCCGGTCGGATTTGTAGAGGCTGCTCATGTCGCTGAAGCCGAAATTGATGACGGATTTGGCAACCAGCGGGGTATCCTCAAGGGAAATCATGGCATCCAGCCGGATTGTGTTCATCAGGTTGGCCAGATCAATGCTGAGATGTTGGCGCAATGTCGCTTCGTCGGTGCCTTCGCGGTGCTGTTTGCGCCGGACGCTCAACGCGCGGTCCCCATCGCTTTGCAGGCCCAGCTCCTTGCGGGAATCCCCGCTTGCAGCGGCCGCACGAAAGACATGCATGATCGAAACCTGGCGCTGGTCTGTGTGCCCAAGGTCGCGGGGGTTACTCTGCCCGTTATCCGGTTTTGATGCCATTTCCGTCAGACAGCTCTCGAACTCGGCCCCGTTTTACAAATGAAAGCGGGGCGTTGGTATTCTATCAAAAAAGGCCGACGCATAACGCCGGCCTTGATTGTGTCCAGAAACCGGCGCCCTTTACGAGCTCCACTCTTTGTTTTCGGCAATGTCCCAACCTGCAAGGGTTTCGGCACCGGCAGCGCCGGATTCTTCCTGCAGAGTATAGGCGGTTTCGTACTTGCGGAAGTTCAGGGTCAGGGTTTCCTGAATACGGTCAAGACCGTCTTTCGAACCACCGGTGTTGTACGAGGTGATCATGATATTTTCCATTTTGATACGGAAATATTCGATCGGATTGCCACCACCGGATTTGCGAACGATCAGCTCGCCGCTTTCGATGTGCTCACCGGAAGTACAGCGCTTGATCAGGTCGTTCGTGGCCAGATCAACATATTTGGTAAGGCTGATGTCCGCGACATTCACCTTGCCACCGCCACCACCGGAACCGATATGGGTTGTGCCACTTTGCGTCAGCCCCCATGACCACGCAAGAACGTCAATGTTGTCACGGTGAGTCGCATCTTGGGATTCACCTTTAATATTGTTGGAAAGTTTCAGAAAAATATCTACAGCCATGGGAAGCTCCTTTTTTACTACGGCAGAATGTTAACAGATACACTTACGGGGTTATTTCCCATTGGGAAGTTTGGATACAAGGCTCATGCCAATATCCATCCCTTCCATTTGGAAATGCGGTTTAAGGAAAAATTTACCAATGTAATAACCTGGGTTTTCTTCATCCTCGATAACTTCTACTTTTGCACCTGCAAGCGGCTTTTTCGCTTTTTCCTGCTCGCTGGCACTTTCCGGATTACCGGATACATACTTGTTAACCCAGGTTTGCAGCTGTGTTTGCAACTGCAAACGGTCCGGGCTTTGGCCGATCTTGTCACGGACCATACACTTCAGATAATGACTGAATCGTGACACTGCGAAAATATATGGCAAGCGCGATGACATATTGTCCGATGCCGTCGCCAGATCATCCACATATTTCTTGGGGCGATACAATGTCTGGGCACCGATAAAGGCCGCCTTGTCCGTATGTTTGCGGTGGATCAGGCCAATCAGACCGGCCTTGCTCAATTCGCCTTCGCGGCGGTCGGTAATTGAAACTTCGGTCGGGCATTTCAGGTCTTTTGCACCGTCGCCGGTATCAAAAACATGGGTCGGCAGGTTCAGAACCTCGCCACCCGACTGTACACCGCGGATCTGCACAGTCCAGCCATGCGTCTTGTGGGCGCGGTTGATGTTCACAGCCATCGCGTGGGCCGCGTTCATCCATGCATATTGCCGACCTTCGTGGCCGTCGGTGTCTTCCTCGAAGTTGAATTCCTCGACAACAGATGTGGAATTCTGGCTGTAGGGTTCACGCGACAGCGCCCGCGGCAAGGTTAATGCAACATAGCGCGAGTTTTCCGAATCCCGCAGGCCGTTCCAGGCCGCGTAATCGGGCGTATCGAAAATCTCGGAAAGGTCCGGCGGTGTGTCGATTTCCGTCCAGCTGTCCATGCCCAGCAACTCGGGCGAAGCCCCCGAGATGAAAGGGGCCTGCGCAGCTGCCGCAATCCAGCCCATCCCACGCAGCACGGCAACATCACCGGTGCTGTGGCTGAAGTGGTAATCGCCGATCAGTGTTCCGAATGGTTTGCCACCCAGGGTTCCGAATTCTTTTTCGTAAATCTTCTGGTAAAGCGGGCTTTTGTCCTGTTTCGCGCCCGGATAGGAACGGAACATGGCCTGAAGTTCGGCCTTGGAGGCGTTGAATACCTTCACACGCAGGGAGGCATCCGTTTCCGAATTGTTGACCGTATAGGCCAGACCACGCCAACTGCTTTCCAGATTCTGGAATTCCTCGTGATGGATGATCTCGTTCAGTTGTTCGGTCAGCTTCTGGTCCAGCTTGGCCAGCATCGCGTCAAGCGTATCCAGCACGTCTTCGGCAATCAGGGATTCATCATCCATCGCCTCGCGCACAAGGGCAACAACAGCGTTGTCGACTTCCTTGGCGGCGACATCGGTGCGCGGCTTGATCGTCTGTTTCAGGATGTCGGAAAATTCATCCAGCTCGGTAAGCGCTTCGCCCGCCTGTGCTGATTGTGATTGTGCTTCGTTCGCCATGTTTACTCGTCCTCGTCCGCGTCATCGATACGATCTGCCAAAGCGGCCAGCAATTCGGGGTCATCCAGAAGCTGTTTGATCTGCTTTTGCGCCTTCGGTTTGCTGTTCATATAGCGTTGCAGGTTGGCCAGATGCATGCGCGCCTCCAGCAGCTTTTTCAAGGCGGGAACCTGACGCGCAATCTGTGCGGGTTCAAAATCCTGCATCGAGGAGAAATGCAACGATACACCCAGACGGTCCTTGCTGTCGGCGTCCAGTTTGTTTTCAACGTTGAACGACAGGCCGGGCGCGATTGCTTCCATCACGTCATCCAGCGTAGAGGCCGTAACGTCGATAAAATCGCGATCTTCCATTTCAGGCTTTTCAACTTCCGAAGCGTTGCCGGACAGATCCGACATCACACCCATGACAAATGGCAGTTCGACCATCTTTTCGCTGTCATAAGGGTCTTCGTAAGAAATGTTTACCCGTGGCGGCCTGTTGCGCTTAATGAAATCTGTCGCTTTGTCTGAAGCCATCTTCGTCTCCTTAATTGAATAGGATAAAACCTATTTACCATCTACAAGTCAACGCGTTTTACACTGTAAAGTGTGTTGGGAACACCAAAAGTACTCATTCTGATTGCGTTGGTAATAGTTCTGCAACAATCGCGTTAAAGTCTTTCTCCAGATATTCGTTTGCCCGCCTTAAGAGAATCGGTATGGGGCTGGCCGGTTCGTTCTGCCGGTAGTACTCGATCACACCGCGAATCTGGGTGCCGACATCCAGCCGGGAATTGATCTGCGGGATCTGCGGGATTTCCTGCGGCTCCTCTTCACCCGGGCCTTGCGGGATCTCGGATGACAGGCTGCGCAACCGGTCAATTGACAGGGCGAACCCCGTTTCTTTGCCAAAATCGATCACGGCATTTTTCGAATGTTCCGGCAGCAGGGTCTCGAGCGCCTCGATCAGGGGGCGGCCGATCAGAAGGCGCGCCTGTGTGATCAGCAGGACAGCGGCAGACGATGGCTCGCGGCGGGCGAAATACTGTTCAACCGCCTGCAAAACGGCCTTGGCAGCGGCAGGGCCGGGTACGCTGGAAGCCGCAGAGCCTGTATCCCGGGCCGCCTGAACCGGAGAAGCCGCTTCCGGCGCGTCGGCAGTGGCCTTTTCTTCGGGGGCGTCTGCCGGCGGGGCGGGCTTGCTGATTCCCCCCAGTTCGGGAAGCACCTGCCCGAGCATTTCTATCATTTCGACAGCAAGGCTGACGGTATTGTCGAAAGTCGGGGTGAAGGGGGCGCTTTCATGCGCCCGGCAAACAAGCTTGATCCGTTCCATCGCGTTGACGGCCCGTTGCAAGGAGCCGAACACAGTTTCAACATGCTTGCGCGCACCGGATTCAGCGATTGCATCGGTGATCTGGGATACGGAAATCTCCTCTTCGCCGGCGCGGGGTTGTGATTTTCCGGTTGCAACCAGATAGCGGCGATAGGTCACATCCGGCTGTCCGGTCAGCGAAACATATTGCAAGGGAATCGTAACAGTAACGGCCGTCCCCAGATCATCCAGCGGCATCCGGCGGTTTGTTGCGGATTTTCCCATCACGGGGTGAACATCCGCAGGGTAGGTATCAAGCAGCAATGCAATGCCTTCAACCGCGTCGGCAAAAACAGTTATCTTGCCGGCCAGAATTGCAAAGCGGGCCAGCAGGGATAACAGTCGCAAATCGCGACTGCGCTCCAGAAGGGCGGTTATGTTTTTCTGTTCTTTTTTCAGATCGACCGATTTCTGGTCAAACAGCCTGTCATCGGTGCCTTCGCCGCTCTCGGTTTTCAGACCGGGGGTAAAATAGCGCTCGGGCAGACGGGTTTCCGCATCGAAATAATAGTCGATGAAATCAGGGTCATCCGCCGTTTCAAGGTTCGGACCGCAAGGGGCGTCATCGGAAACAGGCTCTGCAAGCCATTCAAACTCAGTTTCACCGGTGTTTTCCATTCTGGACCCTTAACCCTTTACGAACGAACCGAAATACAAACACATATCGATTCTGAAATATACAGTGCAATACATTCTAATCGTAACCTTTTTTTGTCATATCCGAATAGGCCTGCGCGAAATGGGACAGAAATTCATCCAGAATCCCGTTTTCATGGGGATGGGTTTTGGCATCCCATCGTTCGACATAGGTTTCCCAGGCTTTTGACCGCGCGCCCCGTTTCAGAATGCCCGATCCTGCCGTATCCAGAATTTCCTCGGGTTCCAGATCCTTCAGCAATCTGGTCAGTGCCGGCTGAATGGCCGCAAAGACCGCGGCCTGATGCAGGCGGATATCTTTCAGGGCTTCCTCCAGCCCTTCGGCCCCTTTCAGAAATCCGGCGCGGTGCTTCAGGAACATCGCTTCCAGCGCCTGATCCGCGTCGGGCAGGAATTTCAGCGGGTTGTTGTCGGTCGCCTGCCGCATGGTGCGCTCGGTGCCCTTTGTGAACTGCTTGGCTGACGCACGGTTTTTCAGCAAGAGCATGATTTCCTCGGTCGTCCTGCGCAGGCTTTTGCCCAGCTCGCGGGCCAGTTCGTCAGGGTTTACGTCGCTGTATGCCTCGTGGGAAAGACCGGCGCCTTCGCAGAACGCCTTGAAGAAATCGACATCTGCCGCCGTCACCGGCCCCTTGTCATCGGCAGGAGCGGGCGAGGCCGGGGGCGGTGCAACAGGTTGTGGGGCGAAGGCCTGCGGGGCGGGCGCGGTTTCCTGTGGCGGGATTTGGGGTTGCGGCACCGGCGGGGGCATCGGCGCGGAAACCGGCGGCACCGGCACGGCTACGGGTTGCGGTTCCTGTGGCGAGGACGGTTGGGGTGCGGGTGGCGGAGAAGGAGTTACCGGCATCGGGTTGGCGATGAAATCGTCGGCAAAGTCCTCGCGCAAATGGGTATTCGGGCGGGGCAGGGGATCAATCGGGGTTGCCGCCAGTCCGCCGATATCCCACGGATTATCGTTATCTTCGTATGCCGCAGACATTTGCGGGGCAGGGGCCGGCGCAGGAGGGGCCACGCCCAGATGCACCGCAATAATGTAATGCCCGACCTGGAACCGCTCTCCGTTAACCAGCTTGTGCGGGCCGTCCAGCCGATAGCGTTGCCCTTGCAGGAATGTGCCGTTGGTGGACACATCGGTCAGCCAGTAAGCCCCGTCCGCATAGCTGATTTCAAAGTGATGCCCCGAAATATGGCGGCTGGGATCAGGCAGAACCCAGTCCATACCGGACCCGCGTCCGGCCTGAAACCCCCCCTGATTTGTGGTGAACTGCACGGGGCCGCCATCTTCGAGCACCTCATAGTTCTCGATTTGCAATGTCAGTGTCATTCACTCAAAACCTGTATCCAGCAGACCAAAGGCATCAATATACGCGAAACAGCGATTCTGCCATGTCAATAAACCGCGCCAGAAATATAGGGCGCCGCGTCATATCCGAACGGGCCAGACTGGACAGGACCGCCGTATTGATCGCCATCGGGGTGCGATAGACCGGCGCGGAAAGCGGATCATTGGGCGCGACCGACCCGCCGGACCAGCCCACGGCAAGCCCCAGCAGAACCGCAGGGGAGCGGGCAGGCGCCCATAGGGCCTCTTTCATGATACTGTGTCTGGTGGCTGTGGACGGGACTTTTATCCAGTTGGCAATTTCCCCCATCAACAGCCGGTCGCTGTTGTCCAGATAATCCGGCATGGCCTGCAGGCATTCATATGCCCACCATATTGCCATTTGCGGCACTGCTGAAAAGGCTGTGTAAGTGACCGATTCCTCGGGTGTTGTGCTGGAGCGCAGCCGTCTGAGGTAGGCCAGCACATCTTCGTCATTGCGGGGGCGGTGCTGGGTCAGTTCCGCCAATTGCGGCAATGCGGCATAGATATCCACCGGTGTTTCGTATCGCAACGAGCTGACAGGGGGTTGGGTCTTGTCTGATGCCTGCTGATCAGCGCCTGTTATTTCATTCATTGTGCCAAACCTAATACATCATACATCGAAACCGTAACACACCCGCCAGCCGGAAGAACTCGTGTGCCGGCCATGTTACATGGAAATAACAAAGAATAAAATACTACACTCGGAGGTGTTGTCACATTAACTATCGATATTTGCAGAAATTGACATTGGTGGGTAATTTTCGCTGATGACCAGATCACGCCCCGGCTACAAACGTCACCGCTTTCCACCTGAAATCATCGCCCATGCGGTCTGGCTTTATTACCGGTTCAACCTCGGTTTTTGCGAGGTGGAAGAAGTGTCTCTTGAGCGCCGTATCGACATTTCATATGCAACAATCCGTCGGCTGGTTGAAAAATTCGGGCCCGCTATTGCAAGTGGATTGCGCCGCTTAGTGGCATTCGACGCTTGGAATGCCGTGGTCAGCCCCGTTTGAATATCAGCACCTTGGCTTTTTCAAAGCAAGTCAGTTAACGTGACAATACCCCCAAATACTTTCCTTTGGGTGAATAGGGGCCAAACGGGCCGGACAAATCGACCCCGGTCATATCCGGCAGAATTCCAAAACCCGAAGAATCGGGGGGTGCAGAAACAGAAGCGGCGCAGCGCGCTGTCGCAAAGCCCAGATAGACGACATCAGGCGCCCCGGCCGCAACGCGACGTTTTATGGGCGTATCGCTAAATATACGATCCGTCAGAATCTTGCCCACCCGTGTCGGGTTGACGGTTCCCCGACCGGGGATTGTTTGCCAGAACAGCGTGCTAATGTTGCTGCCGCCTTTGGAAATCCTGACGTCCGGCTCATCCGGACCGCCAGGGTGGGCCACCCATTCATACAGGCCGGCTGCCATATCATAAAACCCCATTGGATTTGACGGATAGCTGCCGACCGGCGGGTTTTCATCCTGAACTGGAACGTCCCGACCGGACAAAGGCACGTTGCGGCCCGGGATCAACTCGCCATTGTCCGTGGCCCAGGGCGGGGTCTGGCCACGGCTGCGGGCGGCATATTCCCACTCCGGCTCGCTCGGCAATCGCAGGGGCAGGCCAGAAAGATTGCCAAGCCAGCTACAATAATCGCGCGCCTCGTGCCATGCCATGGAAGCGCCGTGATCGGGCTGGTCCTGCGCCTTTCCGGTTTGCGGCAGGCCTCGGTCCTTCAGGAACAGTTCGAAATCCCGGTTCGTGGTCTCGTTTGCCTGAAGGTAGTAACTTTCCAGCGTGACCTTATGCGCGGGCAATGCGGTACTGTCGTTCACCTGGCGCATCACAACCTCGCCGTTCGTCAGGCGTATCCTTGTTTCATAATTCCCCGCCATGAATGTGCCACCCTGGACATAGATCATATGGGTCCGTGTGCGCTCGGCCAGTTCCGACAGGGCGTGTTTGTGGCTGTAGTTTTGCCACAGGAAATATCCGCCAACGCCAATGGCAACAGTCGCAGCGGCCGAAATAAATGCGGTTACGGGCTTCATGCCAGGTTCCTTACGACAACCGGCTGTCCGGCATAATAGGTTGCGGGTGGAAGGTTGTTGATCGCACGAACAAGCATATCGAATTTGCGTTGCGATCCACCATCGAGAATAGCATTCAAACGGGCCATGCCCGCCGCCGCCGATGATTTTGTGCCGTTGGGGGTAATCCGTTCAACCACCTGTTCCCATTCCCGCCGCGACTGCATGGTTCCGACCACTGTCAGAATGGCGGCTTCCTGATGCTCCTCGCGCGAGAAATAGAATGTCTGGGACAGCCTGTATAGAACGGCCCCCTTGGCCTCGGGTGGCGAGAATATCAAGGCAAACGGGCGGGATTTGATGTGTTTGGCATAGGTTTCGGCCTTGGCCGCGCTGGAAAAATCTGCGCGGATTGCATTGGATAAATCGCCAATACCGTCGATGATTTGGGATACTCCGTCCGCAGTAAGCCGGGCCAGATCGATGCCTTTTTCAAGGCAGTACAGAATCATGCCCACGACAAAATTGAATGCGTTTTCGTCCATGAATTCCAGATAGTCGAAATTATTGTCATTCAACTGGTGATACACATACATGACGAACTCGTAGATTGTATCAAACCCGATTACTCCCTTCAGGCTGCCTTTGGCGCCCAAACCGATGACAAGCTGTGCCTTGGCGCGGAACATGAATTTCCCGTTCTCGAAGGTAATGTAGAAATCCACTTCGGCCCCGATGCCCGCATTACCGGCAACGGCCACCCCGATTTCGATGATTGCCGCCCATTTTGCGTCATGGATTACACCGTTTTCGCCTTCGCGCCAGCCGGGGTTCTGCCACTCCAGCGCCCCCGCCAGGCCACCGCCGGCCTCGACACCGGCAAAGGCCCCTGCGGAAACCTGCCCCTTGGCCCCCGCAGCCGAGGGTTTTACCAGCACCGAGTTTCCGGCCCCCGGCGAATACTCGATACCGGCCGTGCCAAAGATCGACGCCCCCAGCATTGCATGGCTGGTGATTGTCAGGCGGCCGCGGAAATAGCCGAAATTCAATGTCT
>Ga0256840_1001579_pt1 | contig 21115 bp, 16 predicted proteins | sample 355202metaG_FD_185969 | JGI IMG/M metagenome (GOLD analysis project Ga0256840, IMG submission 185969) | Hydrothermal vent microbial communities from Mid Atlantic Ridge, Atlantic Ocean - 355-202 | ecosystem: Environmental > Aquatic > Marine > Hydrothermal vents | place: Atlantic Ocean: Mid...
CATATCACAACTAAATGATCGACCCAGAAAAAAGTTGAAGTTTAAAACACCCGCCAATAAAATGGCGGAATATACCGCTAAAGAAGCGGCCTAGAAGTTATGCATTTCACTGTTGAATCTGCCGCATATTAAATACAGCTTAGGTCATTTTTCTATACCACCCCCCCTGTTTTTCGTTGTTTTGTATTTTTTATGCCATTGTGTTGCGCGTTCCAGCTTCATATCTTTACCTCTTCTTGTTCCTAGCTTGTAAAAACCATAGAATACTTCCCAGACATCATTGTCAATTTCTTCAATGGTGAGTGGATAGTACATCTCTCCATTGCCTAACTTAAATTGTCCTTTGTAATCAACGCCCCAGACTTGGTTGTTTTGATCACTTTTAGCAAAGGCTTGTTCGTCTGCTGGTACTGACCAGCGTTTCTTTCTTGGTTTAACCAATCCTGCTCTGCCTAGGATTAAACCTGCGGTGCTATCAGCGGGTAATGTCTTGGTGGGTTCATGTCTTTTGAGATAATCCAATATCTTCTTTGGCTCCCAATAGGTGTGAGTGTGCTTCGTTGCTATGATGAGCTGACATATGTCATCAGGGGTTCGGTTGGGGTGGTTGATAGGAGCGCTACATCTATCAACAAGATTGTCAAAACCTCCGCTCATAAAGTGATCATGCCATTTGCAGCCTGTCTTTCGACTGATTCCGTAGCTATTACAGAGTGCGCTAAAGTTAGCAAACTCTTGCCCTAAATATTCTTCTATAAACTGTTTTCTTAATTTCACAATATCTACCTCATTCCATGGCATAGGTGTTTCCTCCTATGCGTAACTGTAATTGATATTGTGTTACCTATGTCATCGGTTTAATCTGTTACCTAGGTGCTCGGTTTGTACAAAATAATAACCCCAAAATAACAAAGAAAATCCAAAATAAACTATGCTAAGCGAATGATTATAAGTATTTTTGACCTTTTTAAGGTGGGCATCGGCCCTTCAAGCTCTCACACCGTTGGCCCTATGGTTGCCGCGCGCTTATTTGTGCGTGGTTTAACCGAGGCAAAACCTATTGATGAATCTACAAGTATTGATAACGTCGCACGCGTAAAAGTTGCACTTTATGGCTCACTCGGAGCAACAGGTAAAGGGCATGGCAGTGGCAAAGCCGTTTTACTCGGTTTAATGGGGATGAAGCCAGAAACGGTCGATGTGGATGCCATACCTGATTTGATGCAATCCATCCGTGACACACAAAAGCTATCCTTGAATGAAGAAAAAGTGATCGCTTTTAATGAAGAATCAGACCTGATTTTTCATCGAAAAGAAACCCTCCCTTTTCATTCAAATGGCATGAAAATTCAAGCCTTCGATAATGACGACAATCTACAAATGGAAAAAATATATTACTCTGTCGGTGGCGGTTTTGTGATTGATGACGAGCAGTGTAATACCTTGGCCAACGATGATTTATCCAGACGTGACTCCCCCATCAAGCAAGACGTTACGGTCGTGCCTCATCACTTTTCAAACGCGCATGAGTTATTAAACCTATGCAAATCAACAGGCTTATCCATTAGCCAACTCATGTTTGAAAATGAACAAACGTGGCGAACACCCGATGAAATAGAGTCAGGGATATTATCCATCTGGCAAGAAATGCAAGAGTGCGTGAAAAAGGGCTGTCACAATAGTGGAATATTACCCGGTGGCTTAAAAGTAAAACGCCGTGCCGCTGAGATGTATCAATCGTTAAAAGATGAAAAAACGCACGAGCTTTTCAATCAAGGCAGTATGGATTGGGTGAATCTATATGCTCTAGCCGTGAATGAAGAAAACGCAGCCGGCGGTAGAGTCGTAACAGCACCCACCAACGGCGCGGCAGGCATTATCCCCGCTGTCATGCATTATTTCAAAAACTTCTGTAGTGGTTATGAACAACTCGGTAACGAAGGCATCGTTAAATTCATGCTAACCGCTGGCGCAATCGGTTTAATCATAAAAGAAAACGCCTCAATATCTGGTGCAGAAGTCGGTTGCCAAGGCGAGGTAGGGTCGGCATCAGCAATGGCGGCGGCAGGCTTAACCGAAGTATTAGGAGGCTCGCCAGAGCAAGTCGAAAATGCCGCCGAAATCGGCATAGAGCACAATCTAGGCCTAACCTGTGACCCAATCGGTGGCTTAGTACAAATCCCCTGTATAGAGCGCAACGCAATGGGCGCAGTCAAAGCCATCAACGCATCACGCATGGCGCTACGAGGCGACGGAACACACTACGTTTCGCTCGATAAAGTCATCCACACCATGCGCGAAACAGGCAAAGACATGAGCCTAAAATACAAAGAAACCGCCCGTGGCGGATTGGCAATTCATGTACTTGAAGTGCCTGTTAATATTGTTGAGTGTTAGGTTGTTTTGTTAAGGTAAACCTGACCAGCTTGTATCGATTAACTGTATTTAAATTGTCACCCCCACCCTTTTTCGCCATTTTGTAAGAGATAAAATACAAAAGGGCAAAAAAGGGCGGGGGTGACAAGTTTACAGCCTCAATTATTATAGGCTAGCTGAATCAGCGAAAGCATCATCCGACATCGGCAGGTTGCTCAAGCTCACGGGTAGGTTGGCGCTGAGGCACGAAGCCCAACGTCATAGCCTGCAAAACTGTTGGGCTTCCTGCGTCAGCCCAACCTACGCGCTACAGCTTATTATTCAAAACGTTGTTCTCTTTGAGAGTCACGTTCGATATCATTTTGCCTTTCTAATTCTTCTTTGTTTTTAATCTCTTCATTAAGTTTTTTACTTATTGATGCGATAGTTTCATCAGAATGATTAAGTAGTTGTTTCAAAGCTTTTCTCCTAGACCTCATTACCGTGGATCTTGAATCTCTCCACGTACTAGGCGCACAGCGTTGATAGAATACTGTGACTATTTCTTCTTTATCTGGAGAATTTTCTAGAATTGCCAATGCCTTTTTATCTATAACAATCTCCTTCTTTGTAGAAGGTTTTTCTAGAGTTTCAAGGGTATCTTTATCTTGAATTATATGAAAAGGAAAAATAGTTTTTGCTGCAAATATAAACCTTTCATCATCACCATTATTGCACCATTTAATAATTTCATCAGACTCTACCAAATCAAATGGTGAACCTTGATGCATGTTATCTTTAAAAATCAGATATAGAGCATAATCTTTATCATCTGCATTCTCATACACAACATCTAAAACAGTAGTGGTATGCTCTTTGCAAATTGTTTTTAATGTTTCAGTGATATTAAACGAATATATATGATGATTTAGTATTGCTGAAATAAGGCACTTCAATACTTTTTTCGTCGCATCATCGTTAGTAAGACATACTTTACAAACCTGACTTATCTCATAATCAATTAGATCATTGTGTTGAGTTTCTCGATATTTAGTAAATATTGTTTTTAATGTCTCTCTACCTGCTTGTATCAGGTTATCAGAATAAGTTGCTCCATGATTACCAAAAAATCTCATCTGCAATATATTTAATGAGACTTGAGAACCTTTTTCATGCTGATTTATTTGATTAATTAATACTGCAAGCTCATCGTCCGTCAATGCTTCATGACAACGACCACAAGACAAAGATTGAAATTGCCAAATAGGTACAGACTGATCTTTTGCCAGTTCAAGAATGCGTTCAGACCCGACCTTATTAATTGGGATGTAACATTGAAGGCTAACAAACCTCTCCCGTACTGTTTTATTTTCCAGAGCTAATCCAAGTAATTCATCTGCCAACTCAGAATTTTCTGCATGAATCTGGTAAATAAAGCCACCTAGCACACTTATGTTTAAATGCTGATTTTCTTTTATTGCCGTTATTCTATTTAGAAGTTCAGTAAACATTCTTTTTTTATCTACCGAACCAATCGCTAGGCCTTGCGCAAAATAGTATTGAGAATCAGATGTTTCAGATGTTAATCGTTTAGCTACCTCATCAAAAAGCTGATTATCGTTTGCAACTATTTCACCAAAATTTTTTATTTCATTTTCTATTGCTTTTTGATTATCTTCATAAGTATCAATATCAAACTGAATATTATCATGAATACCATGAAAAATTAGTGAGTCTATTTTCGCTCTGGTATCATCAGGTCTAAGTATTTTTTCAAGTTTTTCTAAACGAGTAATTATTTCAGATGGATAGTTTTTATCAAAGTTAAGCGTATCCCTGACACCCTTCCAACCCTCAAACCAGAAATCTATTTTTGTTATTTCTTGTACGATATTTTCAAGCTCATCGTACATTCCTATACTCCATAGCCCTCTAAAGTGACGACCTAAACTAACCATTATCATTTGCTTTGATTTACCATCTCCTGCCATGAATATTTCTAATGAGGTAGATAGAAACAAATCATACCATTTCTGTTGCTCTTCCCTAGTTGTAGGGTAATAACCGTAATCTCGAGGACGAGCACCAAAGTCAAAATCATGGAAAGAAATAAAACTATTTGATTGAAGTGCTGCGCTGAGTAAATTTATTGCTATTTTCTTATCCTTATCATCTCCATTAACAAATAAATTATTAATAAATTCAGCTCTTACTTCTGGCGATGCCTTAGTACCTGAAAGAACAAAATGAAATAAATGTGAAAGTGGTTTACTTATACTATTGTAATTTTCATTATCTTTTTCAGTTCTTGCAAACTTAACGATAATATCGACAGCCTCCCTAAAAAACCGTTCTTCATAAGCTAGTTTACGAAGTAATGACACAAAGCTTGAAAAGTTATTATTTTGTCGAGTTGCAAACCCTTCTATTTCTGCATTTTTTTTAAGAGTATCCAATGTCACCTTTGGATTAACAGAGGCTATGTTTTTAAAAATTTCTATTTCATCACTACTTAAGCCATTAAGATCACCTAGAATTCCACTCTCAGAAAGCCAATTTATAGCTATCACATTAGCTTCTTCACTATCATGAAGGTAACTCAATCTTTTTGAAAATGACTTTAAAAGTCGTTTATTCTCAGACCTCAAGATCACTAATAGAACTTGATTATCAGGAATATTGCTTAACGCCTGCTTAGCTATTCTATTAGCTAATGCATGAGGCAATAAAGCTCTCCATTGACCACGCTTTTGTACTAACTGCCTTTTGAAAAGAGTCTCTGAAGCTCTATATAACTCATTAACAGTTTTTGCTGATATTTCTGCAAGTGCATCCAATTCAGGATTATCAGAAGCCGTATCTATGCTGTACGAATAGACTAGAGATAAAGTCTCAGCAGATTCAAGTAGACTGTTATCCTTTTCTTTTCTCTGAGTGAATAATCGTTGAAAAAGCTCATTATCCGAAAACCCTGAAAGGCTTTCTCCTGCATCAACCCTTTCAGCAAGAGCTATAGCAAGCCTTGAGTTACCACCAGAAAAGTTTGCAATTATTATAGAATTTACCGCATTTAAAGAAGGGAAACGAGCAACTAGAATTTTTTCAACAATTTCTTCACTTGCAGATTCTAGATGAAATACTTTAGTTTCTTCTGGCTTGTCATCAGAAATATCATATTCAATTGTCAGAAGACTTATCTGGCTATCTGTCTCTTTTAATTTTTTTTGTAAACTGCGATGAACATCTGGGGGGCAATTATCAAGTACTAAAATCATATGCTCACGTTGAACAATGAGCTGAGCAAGCATATCTGTCGCACTAGGAATTAAATGCTCACCAAGATCAGCATATATTACCTGTGAGGGATTTAAGCTTACTTCGCCAACATTATCCTCAAAAAGTGCTTGTGCAAAACGTGTTTTCCCTACTCCTGAAAGTCCTGTTATGCGTACAGCAGTCTTAGGACTAAGAAGTAACTTCCTAATTTTATTAATACTGTCTAAGACAGAAGATTTATTATCATCGGATGTCAAAGAAGAGTCCAAAACTAATAACTTATCATCAACTAGATATTCATCTGTTAAATTATTAGGAGTAGCTGCCCAACGCTCAAACCCTTTCCATCCTGATAAAGGTTTTCCAAGTTTTCCTCTAATCCAAAGTACTATACTGGGATGTTTTCTTACCCATGTTGCAAGGCGGTCAACACCATAAAAATCAAGCTTAAGGTTTTTATGTTTTTGTAAATGAGAGATTGCTGACTCCATTTTATCCGTTCGATCGTCAAGCATTTTCCTTGTACAATCATCTTTTCCACTGACGATAATATAAGCACCACCTTCATCTGCTAACTTTTCAAAAATAGGACGAATATTCCCCCTAAGATGCATTTCATTAAAACATGCTTGGGCAGCCATAGAGTTTTTCTTTACTTGGAATCCAGTATGCTGCCTCGGTACAAAGTCAGGATTAGGCTGTGCTACTTCTAAGATAACTTCTGCATCCAATCCATCATCCGCAGATGTTTGACTTCCACCCCAAAATACGCCTGAAATAGGCATTGACTGATTTTTTAGCTCTGCCTCACAAAGTCTTCCAACTAATTCACGTAAGTCTGAATCATTCAGAGAAGTTATATCAGCTTTAGATATTTCTAGAATAGACATAAAATTACCAATTGAGTATAGGAATAGTATTTCTTACCCATCATAGTGCCCACCAACCGCAAATAAATAAACCGTGTCATCATCAAAGCGATAAACCACTCGATCCCCAGCTGATATACGGCGTGACCATAAGCCCTGATACTGATGTTTTAATTGTTCAGGCTTTCCTGTGCCTGTGGCGGGGTCGCCTCGGAGCATTTCTTTTATGAGTTTGCAGAGTTTTGTGTGAAGCTGTTTGTTGTCTTTTCGTAGTTTTTCGTAAGCTTCCCACGTGTCACCCTCAAAAATGAGTTTCCTCATGCGTTAGAGATCTCATCCATTACATCTTTGTTTGCTTTGCGCCCTTTGCCTGCTTCATGGGTTTGGATTGATTTGTTTATCTGTGCTGATAATGATTTATTCTGCAAAACATAGAGCGTTTCTTCTAGTTGCTCGTAGTCTTCTACGCTCATGACTACCGCGCCTTTATTGCCTTTGCGGGTTATTTGAACGGGCACGGAATCTTCATTGACTTTATCCAGCACACTGGCAAGTGATTGACGAAAAGTTGAATAGGATAAAACTTCCATAACTGCCTCGGAATTAGATTAAGTACAGTTTATTGTACTCGTAAGGAGTATTAAAGGGAAGTTTGGCTTTTTAACCGCTTGTAGAGGATAAAATACAAAAGTGGCAAAAAGATAGGGTGACAGAATGTAATATAAGCCACTATTTTGTGCTTTGTGTCTCAGCTTAGCTACATAATAATGATTATATGAGTTGTAGGTTCGGTGCAGCCCCGCGAAACCGAACAGGGAATTAGCACAAATGATTCGTTACCCACGAAATGGTCGGTTGCGTAAACTTCACCGACCCTACGGTAGTTTTGATTTGCTCTATGTGTTTATTGCCACCCCCTGCCTTTTTTGCCCTTTTGAATGATAATAAAAACACAAATCATCGAAAAAGAGGGGGGGTGGTAATAAAAATAAGCCCTAAGGAGAAACTGATCAAGTCCAATTATTTTCAGCTTGCCAAATCTGCCGATATTTTCCACGAAGATCGGCGCAATAGAATGACTATTACGTCTCACTTCGTGAAAAATAGCGACAGATTTATCGAAGCTGAATTCTAGTGGACTTAATCAGTCTCTCCTTAATCAGCCTCTACCGCGATATCCGTCTACTTTTTGCTCAGGCACCCAAACACCTGAGGGTATTTCGCCTTGAGCGAAGAAGATATCAATCGGCATGCCGCCACGGGGATACCAATAGCCACCAATTCGAATCCATTTTGGGGCGATTTCTTTGATGAGTCGTTTGGCAATATCTACGGTACAAGCTTCGTGGAATGCACCGTGATTTCTAAATGATCCTAAGAATAGTTTTAGTGATTTGCTCTCAACTAATGTTTGATCGGGGATGTAATCAATCACCAAATGCGCAAAATCGGGTTGTCCTGTCATGGGACAGAGTGATGTGAATTCGGGCGCGGTGAAGCGCACCATGTAATCTACATCGGTATTAGGGTTATCAACGGCTTCTAAAAAGGCTTCTTCTGGGGATGTTGGTAGGGTTGTGCTTCCACCTAGTTGCTTTAGGTCTTGATAAATATTGTTATCGCTCATGCTGATTTTAGTTTGCTAGAGAATCGGTTCATGAGTATGCCATAGGCTGGCACGAATAAAGCGACACTGATAATGAGTTTAAAAATGTAGTCAACCGTGGCAATTTCAGGCCAGTTATTTGCCATAAATTCATCGGTGCTTTGGTAAAACGCAATGCCGAAGAAGAGTACCGTATCAATTAATCCGCCAATAATGGAAGATGCCGCAGGTGCTACCCACCAGCTTTTAGTGTCACGAAGTTTATTAAATACGGTAACATCAAGCAGTTGCCCGATGGTGTAGGCGATAAAGCTGGCGATGGCGATGCGCGCTACAAAGGTATTTAGCTCTGCAAGTTGTGCGAAGCCCTGAAATTTTGCCTCATAAAACAATACCGATAAAATATAGGAAATAATCAACGCTGGTAGCATGGCGGTAAAAATAATGCGCCGTGCTTGTGGTGCACCATAAATTCTTACGGTTAGATCAGTTGCTAAAAATATAAGAGGAAAAGTAAAAGCGCCCCAAGTCGTATGAAAACCAAAGATCGTAATAGGAATTTGCACTAAATAATTACTAGCGGCAATGACGATGAGGTGGAATAAAACCAGAGGGATTAAAATCGAGCGTGATGATTGAACGGGTGTATTCATAGTGGACCTTTTTGGTTGGAGATCTTTAAAAAGTAAAGAATCTCTGTTGGGGTTGAGGGAACCCAAATATAAATAACGCTAGTGCGTTTGTGAGGCTGGGATTATAAGGGGTTTAACAGAATAAGCTACTGCTAATATTGAGGTTTCTTACGTGATATCGGGTTGCCAATGGGAAAGATCACTCTCTATTTCGTATTTCCATTCAGGTTGATTAAAAAAGCGTGTGGTTTTGAGTACTCCAAGATATTCTTTACGAGGAATATTGATTGCGCCCATGCTCATTAAGTGTGGGTTTTCAATTTGACAATCAATCAGTGAATAACCCCAGCTATCCATATGCCAAGCAAGCGCCGCAAAAGCTATTTTGGATACATCACGTTCTTTGCTAAACATGGATTCGCCACTAAATACCCCACCTGTTGCGATACCATATAATCCTCCGACGAGTTCGTTTTTCTCGTTCCAAACTTCTACGCTATGAGCAACGCCCATTTTATATAATTCAACATAGGCGTGAAACATTTCATTGGTTATCCATGTACCGCCAGAGGTATCTCTTGGTGCGGCGCATGATTTAACCACATTGGCAAAATCAGTATCAAAACGTATTTCATAGCCCTTATTTAGTTTGCTACGAATAGATTTTCGCAAGCTTCGGCTAAGACGAAAGTCTTTAGGATGAAGTACCGCGCGCGGGTCAGGACACCACCAGTAGATTGGTTCTTCGGGGTTATACCAAGGAAAAATACCCGACTGATAAGCATTGATCAGTCGGGTAGGGGAGAGGTCGCCACCAAAAGCTAATAATCCATTGGGTTCTTCCCAAGCGAGTTCCACGGGCGGGAATGGTTCGTCACTCGCGTGTGGGTCTAATAGAACTAATGAGGATTTTTCGGTGGTCATATTTCCTTTTGTTGCAGTTACTTTTTATCAGATGCTAATTTATCTAAGAATTTTTCAGCGTCTAGTGCGGCCATACAACCCGTACCAGCAGATGTGATTGCTTGACGATAAACATGGTCCATGACATCACCAGCCGCATAAACACCTTCAACACTGGTTTGTGTTGCGTTGCCTGTTGTGCCACTCTCAACCGTGATATAACCACCTTTCATATCTAGCTGGCCTTCAAAGATGCTTGTATTTGGTTTGTGGCCAATAGCAATAAAGATACCGTGTAAATCAATCTCTTGGGTTTCATCAGTTTTTACGTTTTTAATACGCATACCTGTTACGCCTGCATCATCTCCTAAAACTTCTTCTAAAACATTGTCCCACATCAGGGTTATATTGCCATTTTTGGCTTTTTCCATGATTTGGTCACGTAGGATTTTTTCAGAGCGTAATTCATCACGGCGATGCACGAGGATCACTTCATCAGCAATATTAGAAAGGTAAAGCGCTTCTTCAACAGCCGTGTTACCGCCACCAATTACGGCTACTTTTTGATTACGATAAAAGAACCCATCACAAGTTGCACAGGCTGATACACCGCGGCCTTTAAACTTTTCTTCAGACTCTAAGCCTAAGTACATAGCGGATGCACCGGTGCAAATAATCAGCGAATCACAGCTGTATTCTGCGCTACCACCTTTTAACTTTAACGGGCGTTGTGAGAAGTCTACCGAGTCGATGTAGTCAATGATGATTTTTGTATCGAAGCGCTCAGCGTGCTTTTTCATACGCTCCATAAGGTCAGGGCCTTGCACGCCATCGTTGTCACCTGGCCAGTTATCAACATCTGTGGTTGTCATTAGCTGACCACCTTGCTCCATACCTGTAATTAAAACAGGGTTAAGATTGGCACGTGCTGCATAAACCGCAGAAGTGTAACCCGCAGGGCCAGAACCAAGAATGATAAGAGGGTGGTGAATAACGTCGCTCATGTGTGTAACTCCAATATTGGTTATTGAGACATTGTTAAAAAGCCTCAAGTTTTATTTTGATGGCTGTATGCTATGTAAACTTGCTAATAAGGTAAAGCATTGTTATGAGTAAATATGATTTCAAGGATGGATTTGATTTACATTCGTTTTGACGTTTGTCTTGCTATGCTTATAAATAATGATTTAAATATAATGAAAAAACCGTTACAATCAATGATGTATAAGGGCTTATACACTTAAACTATACAGAATCTACGATAAACAAAGGCAAAAGCCATATAAATAGATCTGGTGTTTAAAATTTTCTCAAGATGGGTGATTACAATCGTATTAACAATACTGCGATGTAAATATACCTAAAAAGGAATTAGGGGAATCTCAAATTGGCAGCTAAAAAAGCATCCACTTCAAAAACACGTGCAAAACCACGTTCTAAAACTTCTGCACGAACTACAGCGCGCAAAAAGTCTTCGGCTTCTGCAAATGAATCAATGAATAAAGTTGCGTTAACTTCAAAGAAGAAAGGCAGTTTAAGGCAGACCAGTATTTTTATACTGACAGGTATTACGGCGGTTATTTTACTGGCGTTGATTACTTATAATCCTAATGATCCAGGATTATTTCACTTTGATAGTGATGCCGTTATACAAAATAAAGCTGGCGCGGCAGGGGCTTATCTTGCTGATGTGTTGATTGGATTCTTTGGTTATTTGGCTTACTTAATTCCAATTTCATTTATTATTTCAGCTTATCTTATTTTTCGTTCATCAAAAGATAATCATCATGGTATTAATCTCGGGATCACGTTATTTGGCGTTTTTCTTGCGTTGATTGCAGGTTGTGGCTTGGCTACTTTACTTTGGCCAGCGAGTTATTTGGCGCAAACATCTGGTGGATTATTAGGGCATGGCATTGCTCGTATGTTTGTTCGAATGTTGGGTGATATCGGCGCAACAATGATTTTGTTCTCTGGTTTTATTGCAGGTATAACGCTGTTTGCAGATATTCAATGGCTAAAGCTTATTGATAAAATAGGTGAAGCGATTATTAGCGCGATAGAGTTATTTACAGGTTCTAATGGGGTTGGCTCTCAGCAAACCTTTGAAACCAGTGCGGGTTCACTACCTGTTGAAACGCTTGAGCAACAAACAATGCTGGAGCCAAAGGCAAAAAAGAACTCTTCAGATAATGCCAGTATGTTTGGAGCAGTAGCTGCTGGGCTTTCTGGACTATTTTTATTAAAAAAATCATCTGATAAAAAAAGGGAAGGTTTTCAAAAGCCGATGTTTGATGCTTTGGATGATGGCATGGCACGCCAGTCTTCAAGGCAAGACCCTGTTTTAGGAATTCCTGACTTTGCTGCGCGTGATGTTGGTACTCATGAAGATAATCAGCAGACTAATGTTGCTGTTAAAGGCTTAGACGATGTTATCACAGCAACTAGAACGGCGATGCCCACACCTAAAAAGATAGTAGAAAAATTAAAACCAAAAATGCCAAAAACTAAGGCACAACCTCAAAAAAATGAAGGAGAGTCATCAAAGCCTTCTTCGAGTAATAAACCATCAGGTGCAATGTCATTAGATAAGGCTTTAACATTGCCACCAGTAAGCTTGTTGAATCCTCCTGTGCCAGATCAAGGTAATTTCTCTCAAGAGGAACTTGAGGTACACGCACGTAATATTGTTGAGACATTAGAATCATTTAATATCCGTGGAGTGCAGATAGATTCTTACTACCCAGGTCCAATTATTACTCGCTTTGAGTTGCTACTTCCACCAGGGACTAAGGTGAGCCGCATTACTGGTTTGGCTCAAGATATGGCACGTAATATGTGTGTGTCTAGCATTCGTGTTGTTGAAGTTATTCCGGGTAAAACGACTATTGGTATTGAAGTACCGAATACTAAACGTGATTTAGTTTCTATTAGCGAAATATTAGATTCTAATGTTTTTCGTGACTCAAAATCACCATTGACTATGGTGCTAGGTAAAACAATTGAAGGTAACCCTGCGGTTGCAGACCTTGGGCGTATGCCTCACTTATTAATAGCGGGTACAACTGGTTCGGGTAAATCAGTTGGCGTAAATGCCATGTTGATTAGTCTTTTATATAAAGCAACGCCTGAAGAAGTGAAGCTAATATTAATTGACCCTAAAATGCTTGAGCTAAGTATTTATGAGGGTATTCCACATCTTTTAACTCCTGTTGTTACGGACATGAAAGATGCCTCTAACGGTTTACGTTGGGCAGTGGGTGAGATGGAACGCCGTTATGCGTTAATGTCACACATGAAAGTGCGTGGTATTGCAGGTTATAACGAGAAGGTAAAAGCGGCGATTGATAAAGGGGAGCCGATTATGGATCCTACTTTTGATCCTACTCAACACGTTGATGTTCGTCCAAAAATACTAGAACCTCTTCCATACATCGTCATCGTTATTGATGAATTTGCAGATATGATGATGGTGGTGGGTAAAAAAGTTGAAGAGTTAATTGCACGTTTGGCTCAAAAGGCTCGTGCATCAGGTATTCATTTGATACTTGCCACGCAACGACCTTCGGTTGATGTTATTACAGGTTTGATTAAAGCCAATATACCTACACGTATTGCATTTCAGGTTTCTACTAAAATAGATTCTCGTACAATTCTTGATCAAGGTGGTGCTGAAACATTGCTAGGTCATGGTGATATGTTGTACCTGCCACCGGGTACTGGCTTATCTCAGCGTGTTCATGGGGCTTTTGTTGCAGACCAAGAAGTTGAAGATGTTGTAAATTATTTGAAACTTCAAGGGGAACCAGAGTATCTTGCTGATGTCATAGAAGATACGGGATCATCAGATGCAATTCCAGGATTGGAGCCTTTAGAAGATACTGAAAGCGACGCGCTTTATGATCAAGCGGTAGCGGTAGTGACAGAATCTCGCAGAGCTTCGATCTCTTATGTGCAACGTCGCCTTAAAGTAGGCTACAATCGCGCAGCATCGATGATTGAAGATATGGAAAGGGCAGGTGTGGTGAGTGCAGTTCAATCAAATGGCACGAGAGAAGTATTAGCACCAGAGCCAGTAAAAGATTAAATATTAGCCAAGCTTATTTCCTAACTTGTCCAATAGCTGCGTTGAAAGTGCCCAGTTATGCTTATAAGCTCGGTACTTTCGCCTTGCTCTAGAACAAGTTAGAAACAATCTTAGCTATTATTGATAACGAGATATTATATGAGAAAGATAGGATTATTGTCAGTGGCCAGTTTATTATTGGTAGCAAGTACAAGTATTGCATCTGCTAAAACTGATACGGCTCGAGAGCGTTTAAATCACTTTTTTACAAAAGTTAGCAGTCTAAAAGGTAGTTTTAATCAGCAGGTGTTTAGTAAAAAAGGTAAGTTAATTCAAAACTCAACAGGGCTTTTATACCTTAGTCGTCCTGGTAGATTTCGTTGGATATACAAAACACCTGACCCTCAAGTGATCGTTGGTGATGGCAAAAATATCTGGATTTACGATGAGGACTTAGAGCAAGTGACCATCAAGCCACTAAGTCGTGCTTTATCTAGCGCGCCTATTGCAATATTAACGCGTAAGCAATCTCCCGATGCACAATTTATTGTTAAGCCAATGAAGGCCAGTGGCGGTTTAGATTGGTTTCAACTAATACCCCGAAAGAAAAGCAAAGACTTTAAAAGTATTCAGCTTGGGCTAGATAAGAAAGGAATGCGTCAAATGATTATGCTGGATCAGTTAGGTCAAAAAACAGTGATTAAGTTAAATACTCAATCAAATGTACCGATTCCTGGTAAAACGTTCTACTTTAAGCCACCATCAGGTGTTGATGTGATTGGTAAGGCGATCTAGTATTTGGTATTGAAAGTTGTCTTGGTGAGAAACTGATCTACGCTTTGGTTGACTGAATCATTTCTAAAGCTGCATCAAAAGCAGCCATTAAACTGCCTGTAGATGCTTTACCTGAGCCCGCTAAATCAAGTGCTGTACCATGGTCAACAGAAGTGCGAATAATAGGCAAACCCAGCGTAACGTTAATTGCATGACCAAAGCCTACGTGTTTTAACACAGGTAGGCCTTGGTCGTGATACATGGCTAAAACGGCATCAGCAGTTTCAAGGTACTTGGGTGTAAAAAGAGTGTCAGCAGGTAAAGGACCTGTGAGATTCATACCTTCTTTCTTGAATGCTTCTATCACGGGCTCAATAGTCTCTATTTCTTCCATCCCTAAATGACCACCTTCACCTGCATGTGGGTTTAACCCACAGATTAATATGTGGGGCGATTTAATACCAAACTTAGTGACAAGGTCGTGATGGAGTATGCTAATTACTTGTTGCAGAGAATCCTTGGTAATTGCCGCACTCACATCTTTAAGCGGTAGATGTGTGGTTGCAAGAGCAACACGTAAACTATCCGCTGCAAGCATCATTACTGGCAAAGGTGCTTTTGTAAGTTTTGCTAAAAACTCAGTATGTCCTGTAAAAGCTACACCAGCATCATTAATGATGCCTTTATGTAAGGGTGCTGTGACTACAGCGTCAAATTCGTTTAATAAACATCCTTTTGTTGCGCGTGTCAGCGTATCAAGAACATACTGCGCATTTTTTTTGTTTAACTCTCCAGCAACTACTGAATCACCACACTTAATATCTAGTACCTTAATCTCAAGGGCTTTATTAATGCTTTTGGTTGAATACATTTGATAATCTGTAAAAGTCACAGGGATTTTTAATTGTTGGGCGCGTGCTTGCATCATTGCTTTATCAGCAATCACAATCAATTCTGCTTGATATGGCGTAGTGCCTTGTTGTGCTAGCTGAATGATTAAATCTGGGCCAATACCAGCAGGTTCGCCGGGAGTTACGGCAAGGCGGGGAATACTTTTCATATTGTTTGTTTAGTGAACTCTAAATATAGTGATTATAAGTTTATTCGATATTCGACAAATGCTTCATCACGTAAGCCTTGCAACCAGTTATTAAATTCATCACCCTTTTTCTCTTTTGAGATTACATTTTGCGCTTGTAGTTTTAATGCTTCACGAGTTTGATCGCTTGTTTTGCGCTCAAGAACTTCAATAATATGCCAGCCAAATTGTGTTTGAATAGGTTGGCTTAAACTATTAAGCGGCAAGTTTTTAACAGCATCTCTAAAGGGAGGGACGAATACAGAAGGATCCATCATGCCTAGTTTTCCACCATCCTGTGCGCTACCTTTATCAGCAGAGTTTTTTTCTGCGAGTGTCGCAAAGTCTTCTCCAGCAAGAATCTTATTTCGTAAAATAGTTGCTTTAAGTTTAGCTTGTGGATTAGTTGCTGGGATCAATATATGCCTTACGCGTGCTTGTTGAGTTAGCTTTCTTATTCCACCGCGTTGTGCAATTAATTTAAGGATATGAAAGCCACGTTGGTCACGAACGATGTTTGATAGCTCGCCCTCTCCCATTAAGCTTAAAACGCGTACAAAAGCAGGGCTTAGTGATTGGGTATTCTTCCAACCTAAATCTGTGCTAGTAGCCCCCATTTTTTTAATAATAGGATTTGATAACTGGCTTGATTTAGCTAAAAGCTGTTTTCTAAGGTTTTGAGTCTTGATAAGTAAGCGATTAAACTGCTGAACAGGTGTCCCGTTAGGCGCTGATACTAAAATATCAATTAATTGATATTGTACGTCCTTGTTGAGTTGTTGGCTTTGTGATTGGATGAGTTCGTCAATTTCAGATTCTGTGTTTGTTTTATTGGTGCTTTGCTGGCGTCTTCGAAGGGTATCTAAATAGATTTTTTCGCGGGTAGTTTCACGGAAGGCTCGGTAATTTATGCCTTCGCTTTCAAGTGCTACTTTAAATTGTGTTAGGTTTAGCTTATTTTGTTTTGCAATGCTTTGCATGGCAGTATTAACCGCAACATCATCAATAACAATACCAATTTCTTTGGCGCGTTGTAGTTGTACTGTTTTTAGAATAAGGTTTTCTAAAGCATCTTTAATTAAAGTTTTATCCGATACTTGTCCTTTGGTTGCTTGTTTGTTGCGCAAAGCTATTTGTTTTACTTCGCTAAACATGATGACATCATCATTTACAATAGCGGCAATTTCATCCAACGCTACTTCTTGAGCCTGTGTGGTAGCTACGTAGGAAGTAAGGAGTATCATCGCTAATAAAATACGAGGATGTAAAAAGTAGAGTGCTAAGTGTTTAATAGTCATCATATCCGTATATTTTATCCTTCAATTCTTGCCTAGCATTTGTGCCTAGGCTACCTAATCCTTTAAGTTCAAACTCGATGAAAATGGGAGTTTCGTAGCTTCTATTATCCGATGTTAAATAACGTTTCGCAACTAGGCGTGTTTTCCAACAACAGTCTTGATATTCCAATCCGATTAGCGTCTCTAGATTACGTTTATTTTCAATATCATGCTCGGTACTACCCACTAATGACCAGTTATCATTAATGGGTAATGCCCCTGACAGGGTTAACTGTGTTAAAGCGGAGTTATTAAGTTCTTTGTTTAATTTACGATAACTAATATTAGCGATACGTTTTTTATCATCTTGGTAGTTTAAACGAAGTTCATAATTTGATAGGTGTTTTTTTTCATAATTAAATAATAATGTTGACGTTACTCTGAAATTTTCATTAATTCGACCCTTTAATTCTAGGACAAGATCAGAGCGTGTACCTGCACTAACAGTTTCTCCAGGTAGCGTTACTTTTCGATCGCTGAAGTTAAATACTTGACCAATGCTAGCACTGAATAATTCCGTTCCAGTGGTTCGGTCTTGTATACGTGAGCTAACAGCAAAAGTGAGTTGATTAGTATCTGCAATACGATCTTTACCTGTAAAACGGTTCTCAGAGAATAACTGGGTGGTTGCAGAGAAGTTAGTTCTTGCAGTATCAAAAATAGGGAAGTCACTTTGATTTTTAAATGGTGTAAACGAATAAAATAACCGTGGTTCTAAGGTTTGCGTGTACTTTTTTCCTGTTTTCATTGAGGTGAATTCTCTATCAAAAAACAATCCCGTATCTAAGGTAAAAGTTGGAAGAGCACGGCTTAATGTATGATCATCTATTGTATTAGTTAAAGAATATAAGGTGGATTGGACACTGACAGAAGGCTTAACAAACCAAGCGTCATTACCCCATTTTTTTGAAGCCGTAACTTTGGCGTCTAAACGTGTGCCAGTGACTGAATTTGATTTGTGAAAATTAACTAATTCAAAATCGGCACCTAATTTAAGAGATTTTGGTTTTGTTTTAGGGTGGTAACCCAGCTTAAACTCAGGAAGTCTAGAATAGGGCGTGTTATCCGCATTTATTATTTGATAATCCTCCACAGCTACACTCATAAGCCACGGTTTATTCGTATGAATAATCTCTAAACGACGCTGTAAAGATGAGCGTGAACTCGTTGCTAATGAATCTGATAGGTCATCAAAATAGTCTTCATCAGAAACCCCTTCTGCCATTAAATTAATCTTAGTATTTTTGGATAAGGTGGTGTGATGTTCTAATTTGAAGTAATCACGATATTTATTTTCAAATGACTTATCTTGTGGGATAAAGTCATATAAGAACGTTCCTTGGTGTTTCTTAGTCAAATAGCGAAATTCGGTATCAAACTTTAAACCTTGGCGCTGGTTAATAGATGTAGTGATAGTCGCGTCATAATTAGGTGCGAGGTTGAAGTAGTAGGGTAGGAAGATTCCTGCATTTGATTGTAGCCGCACCGCTGGGGTTAAAAACCCAGATTTGCGATTATTATTGAGTGAAAAATTAAACTTTGGGAGGTAAAAAACAGGAACACCTTTAATATTAAAGGTTACATCTTTAGCTGTCCCTGTTTCCGTTTTATTATTGATTGTTATTTCAGATGATTGAATATGCCAACTGGGGTTAACAACAGGGCAACTACTAAAGGTTGCTTCCTGGAGTTTGATTTCATCTTGATTGATTAAGTCAATTTTTTGACTTCTCCCTTGGGTTTTATTTTCACCACTACCCACTTCGTATTCTGCTTGCTGAATAGTGCCATTATGATTTTTTAAATTATATTTGACGGCATTGCTTTTAAATTTCACACCACTGGTACGAAGGATTACATTACCCTTAGCAATGACTAAATTATTGGCTCTGTCAAAGCTTGCGCTATTTGTATTAAATTGTGTTGTATTCTGCTGAATGATCACATTGCCCTGAAGCCTGGAAATGCCTTCGGCTTTTATACTGCCAGTGTCAGCTTCAAGATATACAGCATCAGGATAAGGGGTTTTAGTGATTGTTGCTGCTTGGTAAGGTGAAGATTGTAATTTTTGAACGCTACATTGCCCCCATTGGGGTTTATTCGTGATTTTATTATCGACAAGTTCAGCATTAGCCAAAGAGCTTATGCTTGTGCTTATGATAATCAGCAAAGATAGGGGTAAATTTAAAGCGAGAAATTTCACACTGTAATTATATGATTCTCGACGCTTAAAGCCAGAATTGAATTGATTTATATGGTTAAAATGTGGGATAAATTGTTGTCAAAAATACAAATCATCGAAAAAAGGGGGGGGTGGTATAATTTATAAGGTTTTTTAGACTATTTGTAGTTATTTTAACCTGCAATTGACTGGATCAGTTGCTCTTTAGGTCTATTCAAACGTTATGAAAATAATAGTTTTAGAGTAATGCCTCAGGATAGCGGTGCTCTTTAATTTCAGGGTGAATCTCTAATAAAGTTAGGTGTCCTAACTCTTCTTTATGAACAAATGCAGCTCCAGTATCAATATAGTATAAATTATTAATGTGTAGGGGTTTGCTGACTGGCATATGACCCATGACAACCAGTCCTATACCTTCTACATCAACAGTTTCCCCTGTAAGTTGTATATATTTAAAACGATTGCGAGACCACATGAGATAATCACGGATTTCTTCATCGTTGTTAATATCATGAATAATTTCCTGCCATGTTAATCCTACGGGTATATCGGCATGAACAATGCCTACATTTCCACTGTTGTTTTCAACTTCAAAGGCAATGGGTAATTCTTCTAAACGTGATCGAATCTCATCTTGTGTTGTTGGGTCAACATCTTCCCACCATGCGCCACCGTATTTCTGAACCCAGCTACGGTAGTTTGTCTTTTTGTGCTTTGCTTCAATCAACATCATTTCGTGATTGCCTTTAATGGCGTGAAACCAAGGCTTATCTAAAAATTCTAAAACACGGTACGATTCAGGTCCACGATCGATTAAGTCACCAACTGAAAATACACGATCATTTTCTGGGTCAAAATTTAAGCTTTCTAATTGTGACTCCATTAAAGAAAACATACCGTGTAAATCACCCACGATAAAATCACGCCCTACAAGGTTTTTGCTGAAAAATTTAAAAGGATATTGGCACATTAATTTATTTTACAAGCTCTCAAAGGTTTTTTAACATAATAGGAGGTCTCATATAGGGAGTCTTTGCTCGAGAGATCTCTATAATAAATAATGTTAAAAAAGGATATAGTTAGTTACCGCGACTATTGCAGAAAACATAAGCAACAAACAAGAAAATTAAGACAAATAACGAGGATATGCACTAATTTCTAGATGAAAGCGCTATGACAAACAGTATTTCTATTATACCCATCAGTTCATTGCTACTGATTCTTATCCCTGTGGCAGTCGTGTTATGGATACAATACAAGTGGTCGCTTAACTATAAAGAGGGTATGTATGCTGTTTCTCGCATGCTGGGTCAGTTACTCATTGTAGGCTATTTTTTAGGGACTATTTTTAATTCAGATAAAGCTTGGGTTATCGTATTAATATTAGTCATTATGGTTGTTGCATCTAGTTGGATAGCTTTGAGAACCATCACAAAACAACGTAAACAACTTTTTATAATTGTGCTTATTTCCTTGCTTGTTGGAAGCGTAACCACACTAATACTTGTCACACAAGCTGTCTTGGATTTTGAACCTTGGTATAAACCACAATATGTTATTCCATTAGCAGGCATGATATTTGCCAATAGTATGAATAGCATTAGCTTAGCCGCAGAGCGTTATTTTGATGAAATAGGGCGCGATATACCTGTTGTTGAAGCTAGAAATATAGCCTTTAGAACGGCTATGATACCTATCACCAACTCATTATTTGCGGTTGGTTTAGTTTCATTACCAGGGATGATGACAGGGCAGATTTTATCAGGTGTAGATCCGTTAATTGCTGTACGTTATCAAATAATGGTGATGGCAATGATATTTGGGGCAGGTGGAATATCCAGCGCAGTGTGTTTAAGTTTATTTGTGAAAAAAAGCAGGGAAAGCTTGACTAAATAAGCTGCTTTTTATACCCACCCTGTATAAACCGGCAACATAGGTAACAGATTAAACTGGGAACATAGGTAACACAATATCATTAAAATCAGGCATAGGAGGAAACAACTATGCCATGGATGGAGTTAGATATTGTGGAATTAC
>Ga0256840_1001580_pt1 | contig 21102 bp, 24 predicted proteins | sample 355202metaG_FD_185969 | JGI IMG/M metagenome (GOLD analysis project Ga0256840, IMG submission 185969) | Hydrothermal vent microbial communities from Mid Atlantic Ridge, Atlantic Ocean - 355-202 | ecosystem: Environmental > Aquatic > Marine > Hydrothermal vents | place: Atlantic Ocean: Mid...
ACAGAGCCAATAATATCCTTTCTGTGTTTATGTGCGTAGTAGCCTGCAACCATACCGATACCAACTAACAGAAGAGGGTGTTTTACTATTTTACTCATGATGGATTTTCCTGTTTGTGCGCCAGCTGACATGACAGCGCCTTTGATTAATGTAGATGAGACTTCGTGTTTATCAAGACCTAAATGCGCCAAGTTTTTAGCATGATGGGCAGTTGTTGCAATATGTTTACTATGATTATGAGCCATGTTAATAGTCCAATTATAAAGAGTGAAAAGAGTTATTTTTCTGGTTCTTCAGGGAGTAAGTTGTCTTCATTTAGCATTTGATAAATACCTTGACAACCTTCACAGCAAAAATCCTTCTTGCCTTCTTTTGTTAACAAAGTAAAGCCTTCGACCTCTACCGGGAGTCCGCATAAATCACATGATTTTTTTTCATCAGCCATAGATATAAATAATAATATTGAAGGGGGGAGAAGCTAGAAACGAATTTTACCGATTAAAACGTTAGCCTAAGTTGAAAAAATGACGTTTTTAGACTAAAAAATATTGATAAAATGAATAGTTGCATTTTATCAGAAAATAAAGATTGAATGTTAAGAAATGTTAGTGTTTTTATTCTTGATGGCAGTCGGCATCAGGAGAACAGCCTTTGTCAATCGCTAGGTTGTCCGATTGGCGATGACTACAGACTTTTGTTGAGGCTTTCATTAGTGCGATGCGTAGAGCGCCTGTTAGGCTTGAGCCTATGCCTAAACGAGCGGCAACGGCGGGAACAACAATAAATGAGGCTAATGCAAGTCCTGCGCCGACTAATAGTGCGCCATTTGAAATCTGTGAATCTTGTTGTACAGGCTGTTGGCTGCTCATAGGCTTGTTTTCTTGAGTTATCAATCGTTAACAATAAATAATGCAAGAGTAGTGCCAATTTTTAGATTATTGTTTTTATTTAATTATTTATTTTTCAGTGGAAAACAACTATAAAATTAGGGTATATAGCCCGGTTAGAATGAGCTGTATAACATAGTTTAATTAATTATTTGAATAATAAGTTGTGGGCTAAAGTCATCTTTTCCACTTTATGACGAGATTGAGAATAACAAACGATTAATCAGGCGAGCAATAGCCTTCAATATTGCTGATTCGGAAAAGCCAAAGTTTTATTGCACGCCTCATTATTTGTCCCGTTTGGTATTTTTGGCTAGAGTGGGGTATTGCTTATGGGCTGCTTTATAGTGTTTCAGACACCGTACAAACGAACGTTTTTAAGTATTCAGTTTCTGGAATTGAAAGGTGAATCGGGTGATCAGGTGCTTGGCCGCCAGTAGCTAAGACGGTGATATTTCTATCAATATGCCGTGCTGATGAGCGTAAAATTTCATGTAGATTTGCTTTGCTCAGATGGTAAGAGCAAGAAGCAGACACTAAAATGCCATCTTTGGCTAAGACTTGTAAGGCAAGGTGGTTAAGGCGGCGGTAGGCTTCATAGCCTGCTTTGAAGTCTTTCTTGCGTTTAATTAATGCTGGAGGATCCAAGACAATAATGTCGAAACGTAAGTGATCTAAGCGTGCTTGTTTTAAAAATTCAAAAACATCGCTTTGTACAAACTGCATTTTATCGCTAACTTGGTTAAGTCGTGCATTTTGTTCGGCTAAAGCAATGGCACCAGCTGAAGCATCCACGCAGGTTACTTGTTCGGCATCATTCATTGCTGCAGGAACCCCCCAAGCACCCGCATAAGAAAATAAATCTAAAACTGTTTTTCCGGTCGCTATTTTAGCTAAATTTGCACGACTACTACGATGATCATAAAACCAGCCCGTTTTTTGTCCGTCAACAATATCAATGTGAAATTGTGCGTTATTTTCTTCGATAATAAGTTGTTCGGGTAATGCACCGTAAGCGAGCTCCGTTGTCGTTGATAAACCTTCTAACTCTCTTTGAGGGTTATCATTTTTTAGCAAAATAGCTTGGGGCTGTAAAAGTTCGACTAGCACCTTAATTAAGGCTTCCTTCTGGCGTTCAATGCCAGCTGTAGTGATTTGTACGGATAAGACATCGCCAAAACGATCAATGACTAATCCCGGTAAGCCATCACTTTCACTAAAGACTAAGCGATAGAAAGGTTTTGCATAAAATAGCTCACGTAAAGCAAGTGCTTTACTTATACGTGCGGTAAATATTTTTTCACCCACTTTTGCGCTTGATTTGCGTGATAATAGTCGAGCACAAATCAGTGTATTGGGATTAATGTAAGCTGTGCCTAATATTTTGCCATTGCTTGCTGTGACGCTAACTAAGTCGCCTGCAGTAAATTGGGCAAGCGGACTGCGGGCAATATCAACCTCATTGCTGAATACCCAGAGATGACCTTGGCGTAGGCGTTTATCTTCATTTTTTCTTAGAAATAGTTGAGGGTGAGCCATATTTAGGTATCCGTAAGGTAAATTCGTCTATTATAGCGAACTACGGAAGCGCTTGTTACTGCAATGCTATTTGATAGCCGCCAATATTTTTATTGGACACTGCAATTAACAAATCAATGTCAAAAGCCTTATTACTTGCGATTAGCGGGGGATTAATGCTCTTATTGAGATAATCTTTCGGAGTAAATAGGCGTTGCGCAATGATACCGCCATGTAAATTTTGCAGCGTTAACTTTAGATTAGGCAACGCTTGACTGAAATTGGCGTGATTGATAAAACTGACTTGTAGCCGAAAATGATTATTTTTTATAGGTGTAAATGAGCTACCAATAATTGTAAATTCGGAGCTATTTTTATAGCGAGGAAGAGGGTGGTTGAAAGCTGTACTTATGCTTTGCAGCCAAGGTCTAATTTTTGTAGACTGCGCCAAGGAGTAGCCTTTGAAATAATAAACCTGATAAACCAGTAACAGGGTCGCTAAAAGACTGCAAATAAGCCACAATTTAGAATGAGAATTAACGGGTTTTTGCCAAGCATAAGGCTGTATCTCATTTTCATTAACGAGCTTAAGTGGACGATCGGATAATGAAGTGCGTGGATTGAATGGGTGTTTGCATTGTGAGCAAGTGACTTTACCACGTTTTTTTTGCAGTTGCTTGGCGTTAATTACCTGAGAATTTTGACATTTAGGGCAAACGGCATACATGGTCTTATTTTTTAATGCCGTCTAAGCGGCACCAATCGCCTTGAATCGTTGGCGCATTTAGAGTGAAGTTTTCTTGATAAATGCAGCTAACGGAGTCCGCCTGTTCTTTTAAGATGCCGGATAAGACTAGCTCACTTTGCGGGCTTACTAAGGCGCTGATGGAAGGTGATAATTCGATTAAAGGTTTGGCTAAAATATTGGCTAAAACAATATCAGCTGTCATTGCGGTAAAGTCTTCAGGTAAATAAGTCTTTATTTTTGAGCTGACGTTATTTTTTTTAGCATTGTCTAAAGTGGCGGTTAGGGCCTGCGGATCTATATCAATAGCATGTGCTTCTTTTGCGCCGAGTAAAATAGCTGCAACGGCTAAAATACCTGAGCCACAACCAAAATCAATCACTGTTTTCCCATTCATATCATGCTGAGCTAACCATTCTAAACAAAGCGCAGTTGTCGGATGTGTGCCGGTACCGAAGGCAAGGCCAGGATCGAGAATTAAGCTAACCGTGCCGGGCAGAAACTGTTCTTGTCCCGTTGGGTAGACCCAAAGATGGTCGCCAAACTTCATTGGCTTGTAATGTTCCATCCATGAACGTTCCCATATTTGATCTTCTAAAACCTCTGTATGCCAGTTCTGCGCAATGTTATCTGGAAATTGCTCAAATAATGAAGTTTTGATTAAATCTGGGGATGCGTCCAATTCAAATAAGGCAATGATTTTGGTGTGTTCCCAAATTTTTGTTTCGCCGATATTAGGTTCGTAAATGGGCTGAGATGTAGCGCTCATATACGTAACAGAAACAGCGCCTAATTCGCTAAAATAATCAGATATATCGGGTGATAATGCTGCCTTACTTACCACAGAAATTTGATGCCAAGCCATAATGAATTGTGTTGTGTGTGATCTATAAAGTAAATCAGGATATAAATATTAGTAAGATCGGCTTTAGTTTAAGAAAGGCCGTTAAGCAAGGCGGACTGAAGCCCGCCCTTGCCCAATAAGAGGCGATTTTTAAGTCATGCCTAATTTCTTTTCTAAATAATGAATATTTTGGCTGCCTAGAGCGAATGCAGTGTCTGCCATAATATCTTGCTGTAATGGGATGTTGGTTTTTATACCATCAATGACCATTTCGCTTAATGCTGTTTTCATACGGGCAATAGCGCTGGCTCTATCTTCACCATGAGCAATCAGTTTACCAATCATAGAATCATAATAAGGCGGCACTCTATAGCTGTTATAAATATGTGTTTCACAGCGAATACCTGGTCCACCAGGCATATGGAAAACATCAATTGTTCCAGGGCAAGGCATAAAGCTCTTGGGATCCTCTGCATTTAGGCGGCATTCAATCGCATGTCCGCGTAAAACCACTTGATCTTGTGTGTAAGATAAGGGCTCGCCAGCGGCAATACGCAACTGCTCTTTAACAATATCAATACCGGTGACCATTTCAGTGACGGGGTGCTCAACCTGAACCCGAGTATTCATCTCGATAAAGAAAAACTCCCCTTTTTCATATAAAAACTCAAAAGTCCCTGCGCCTAAATAACCCATATCAACACAGGCTTGTGCACAGCGCTCACCGATAAATTTACGTTGTTCTTCGGTAATGCCGGGTGCTGGTGCTTCTTCAACAACTTTTTGATGGCGACGTTGCATAGAGCAATCACGTTCACCTAGGTGAATGGCATTACCATGCATGTCAGAAAGCACTTGAATTTCAATATGGCGTGGATCTTCAAGGAATTTTTCCATATAGACCGTAGAGTTACCAAAAAATGATCCTGCTTCTGATTTGGTTAAGGCAATCGAACTGATTAACGCACCTTCAGTGTGTACGGTACGCATGCCACGGCCACCACCACCACCAGCAGCTTTGATGATAATCGGGTAGCCAATTTCTTGCGCCATTTTTAGGTTGCTTGCATTATCATCCCCTAAAGGCTCGCCATTTCCAGGAACACAAGGAATACCCGAGGCAATCATCGCTTTTTTAGCTTCGATTTTATCGCCCATTTTACGAATAGTATCTGCTTCAGGGCCTACAAAAATAAAACCGCTTTGCTTTACTTTTTCTGAAAATTCAGCGCTTTCTGCTAAAAATCCATAGCCGGGATGAATCGCTTCTGCATCAGTCACTTCAGCAGCGCTAATAATGGCAGGGATATTTAAGTAGCTGTCTACAGACGCTGCAGGTCCTATGCAGATGGCTTCATCTGCTAGGCGAACGTGTTTTAAATCACGGTCAGCACTGGAGTATACGGCAACGGTTTTAACGCCTAATTCACGACACGCGCGTAAAATGCGCAAAGCAATTTCACCGCGATTAGCTATAACTAATTTATCGAACATGCTTATACCTCGCTTTATTATTCTATGATGAAAAGAGGTTGATCATATTCAACAGGTTGTGCATTTTCGATTAAGATTTGTTTGATCGTACCACTTTTATCCGCTTCGATTTGATTGAGAATTTTCATTGCTTCAATAATACAGAGAGTATCGCCCTCTTTGACTGCTGTGCCTACTTCAACAAAAGCAGCCGAGCCAGGTGAAGCCGAGCGATAAAAAGTACCGACCATGGGTGATTTAACGACATGACCAGAAGCTTCTGGTGCAGCTGCTGGAGCGCTAGCAACTTCTGGTGAGCTGGTTACAGGGGCTGCTGTCATAGTCGCCACAGGTGCCGCCATAACGGGTGTAGCCGCTTGTTGCTGTGTATAGCGATTAATGCGTACTGACTCTTCGCCTTCGGTAATTTCAATTTCAGCGATGTCAGATGCTTCAATAAGTTCAATCAGTTTTTTAATTTTTCTAATATCCACGATTTATTTTCTCTCGAGTAGTGTCTGATGAGCAGCCTGTAAGGCCAATTCGTATCCTAATGCGCCCAGTCCACAAATAACTCCCTGAGCAATATCAGAGAGGTAGGAGTGTTTACGAAATGGCTCCCGTGCGTGGACATTGGATAGATGGACTTCAATAAAAGGAATTTTTGTTGCTAACAAGGCATCACGAATGGCGATGCTAGTATGGGTAAACGCCGCAGGGTTGATAATGATAAAATCAACTTGGTCTGCAAACGCTTGATGAATGAGCTCTATCATTTCATGTTCAGCATTGTTTTGCTCAAAGTTGAGCAAGTGACCAAGTTTTTCGGCAAGTTCTTCAGTACTGTGTTGTATATCACTGAGGGTTTGATTGCCATAAAGCCCCGGCTCACGAATGCCGAGTAAATTAAGATTAGGGCCATTGAGGATAGTAATTTTTGCCATGCTAAACAGGTAATTTTATTATTGTTATTATAAAAACAGACTAATTTTGCCTAATTTGCATGATTTTGTCCAGATATATGTTATTTAACAACAGTTAGCGACAAAATAGCTCGTTTCTTTGTGACTTTCTTAACATATTACCGGGTTGGGAATGACTTACTTTTTGTCAGTGAGTTCTAGTATAGTGCCAAAAGTGGCTTACACTTTTAATGCCCATTTAATGTGTTTCGTGAGAATGGCTTTAGCCACGACAGTTCATGCCACTATCGCGGCTAAAGCCGCTCCTACTTAAAGTGTAAACTGAAGAACGAAAGGTGCCAAACTTTGTTTATGAAGCACCGCCAGTCCTTAAAGGGCTGACGGTGCTTGCGGATATTATTTAATTTTCGTCATTATGGGCTATGTCGATCCTTGTTATATAAGCGGGTCGATAATTTGACGAATTTTAGTTTTAGATAATTCACCTGGATGACGAAAAATAATCTCGTTATCGGCATTTATGATAAGCGTAAAAGGAACCGCATTAACCACATTACCTAATTGTTTGGCAAGTTGTTGCCCTTCTATTTCAGCCATAAGAATAGGGTAATTGATGTTAATAAAAGCGAGATAATCAGCGACTAATTCAGGTGTATCGATAGCGATACCAATAAACTGTACATTTTTATCCGCATATTCATTTTGCAGAGTAATAAAATCTGGTATTTCTTTTAAGCACGGTGGGCACCACGTTGCCCAGAAATTAATGATAAGGATTTTACCGCGCCATTTGGAGATAGGCGTTAGTTCGCCCGCTAAATTTGCCAAGGAAAAATCGATTAAAGGTGTAGGTGCTAATACTTGTTGCTCTTTTTGGCTTTGGTGATTGGCGAATAAAGCGCTAACTAATATTAGGAATATAAAAATAAAAACAAGTAATGATTTAGGCATTATTTAGAGAGGCATATTTATTGAGTAAATCGGAATGTAAGTATTCAGAGACCCCACCAAAAAATTGAGATTTCAGCCCAAAAACTATTCCAAGCTATTGATAGTTCGTTTCGGGGATGAAAAATTGGTGAAATTTGCAAGGGGTGTCTGAATACTTACATCGGAATTGGTATAGTTGTCTTTAATTTTTATGATTTCAGGCAGGAATACACATTCAATACAACCCAAAGCTATAGGTTATATAGTACTGCAAGTCCTTGCGGATATTATTTAATTTTGCTTCCTATGGACATATAGCTGCCTTAAATCTTGGGTAATTGGCCCAGAAACGTTTCAGCATCTTGATAGCCAATAATGCGTAAATCACTTTGTTCTTGCCCGTCTAAGCGAAAAAATAATATAGCAGGTGGCCCCACTAAATTAAAGGCTTTTAATAGCTCTTTATCTGTAGACGTATTTTTAGTGACATCGGCCTGTAACAGAACGAAGTTAGCCAGTGCCTGTTTAACTTCTGGCTTACTCAGCGTATAAGCCTCCATTTCTTTGCAGCTAATACACCAGTCGGCATAAAAATCCAGCATCACCCACTGGCCATTCGCATTAGCGCGTTGAATTTCTTGTTTTAATTCAGCTAGTGATGCTATTTTTTTAAAGGCGGGGGATGTTTCAGCTTGTGCGTTTGCCGTCGCGCCCATAGATAAACCTTTTAAGGGTTGCAAGGGGTTGCTATTGCCAGCGCTAAGGCCAACTAAAATCAGCAAGCCATAAGCCAGTAATACAACACCAACGCCTTTCCATAATTTATGCCAGCCACTATCAATGCTGGGTAATGGATCTAAAGCACGCAGATAAATAGCGGGGATAATGCATAGGATTGCCCAGAAAAACATAATAATTTCGGCAGCAAGTACTCGCTCTAGCATCCATATAGCAACGGCTAACATAATCACGCCAAAGACAGATTTGCTGGCATTCAGCCAGTGCCCTGCTTTGGGTAATAAGCTGCCCGCAGAAGCGCCAATAATTAATAGCGGCACGCCCATACCAAAGCCCATAACAAATAGAGCCGAACCACCTAAAATTACATCACCAGACTGGCCTATATACATAAGCGCAGCGGCTAGTGGCGCAGCAACACAAGGGCCAACGATTAAAGAGGAAAATACGCCCATTAATCCTGCGCCTAAATAAGAACCGTCACGGTGCTTATCACTCGCGTTATGTAAGTGAGATTGCAGCGACTTAGGGAGTTCTAAATGATAAAAACCAAACATTGACAGTGACAGTAGGATAAAAATACCACTGAACAGGTAAATAATCCAAGGTGCTTGAAATGTGGCTTGGAGATTACTACCAAATAATGCCGCTAGAATGCCAAAAACAGTGTAAGTCATGGCAGAAGCCAGTACAAAACTCAGCGACAGTAAAAAAGCCTTGCGGCTGCTAATATCTTTACCTTGACCGACAATAATCCCAGATAAGATGGGAATCATCGGAAAGACGCAAGGAGTAAAGGCTAATAATAAACCGAACCCCAAAAAGCTGAGTAAAGTGAGAAAAAATGAATCTTGCTGTAAAGATTGGACAATAAGGTCTTGTTCCGAGCGCGTATTTTTTTTAATTTGACTGGCAGGTGTAGACAGTTCAGTTGCTGCGATTTCTGGCAACAATAAAGTCACTGTTTTATCCATAGGAGGATAACAAACACCACGTTCAGCACAGCCTTGAAATTTAGCGCGTAACGTAATGCTATGCTGAGTGGCATGCAAGCGCTCAAGAGGAATAGTAAAAGCCACATTATTGTGCAAAATTTCCACATCACCAAAAGCCTCATCAAATTTTGGCGTGCCATGAGGGATCTCATAATCAAGTAGCTTAGTATTGTTAGAATCGAGTAATTCTAAGTCTATTTTTTCTCTATAAAGATAATAGCCTTTTGCTATTTGCCAATTAACTCTGAGATTTTTACCCTCTTTGACAAAAGCAGAAAATTGAAATGCCTCCTCTGCAGGCAATAACTCAGCTTCATTTTTAAATAGGTTCAGCCCTAAGTTAAAGCTTTTACTGAGTTGCTGTAATGGATTAGCGCTACTTTCTGTGCTTACCGGCGTGTTTATTGCAGGCAGTTGTATCGTCAGTAATGTTTTTTGGGGAGGGTAACAAATACCCAGGTCAGCACAGCCCTGATGTTTTACTAATAAAGAAAAAGAAACTGCCTTCTCAGGGCGTTGCAAGGTTAATTTACTCTCAAGATGATGGCGATAGATAACAACATCACCAAAATATTTGTCACTTTTCACTTTGCCAGCAGGCAAATCGGCATGTTTGACTGTTATTGCCTCTGTTTTTGAGGTGAATAACATTTTATTGCGATATAAATAATAACCTTCGGCAATATCCCAGGAGATGAGTAGATTGCCATCTTCAGTTGCTTGGGCAGAAACCTTAAAGGCTTGTTCCGGCGTTAATAAGTCGTCAGGGTCAATTGCGAAAGTGACTTGACTAAACAGAATAAAAAAGCAGGAAAGAACTATTTTAACGTGATGCATGAAGTGATCCATTGTAAATAACCAGGTAACCCACTGTCGGCGGAGACAGTAATGATTTTGGGTCAGGTGTAGCTCTAATGATACAGTAGGGCGGACTTCAGTCCGCCTGTTTAGCAATAGTGGACAGAAGTCCGCTCTACGATTTCTAGGTGTCCTGTCTTAAGTTTGTCGCACCATGATGTGCTTTTGTAATGAAAATAGCGCAAGGTAAAAGCGACAATATTCAGCTTGTAGTATGCTATAAAGCGTAAAGAATACTATTTTTTTAAAAAAAAGTCTTCACAGTAGCAGGATGAGCCTAAATTTAATACCTGATTAAATCGACGGAAAATTAATTAATCCACAAGAGAATTACCTTATGAACCCTATACAATTTGTTTTTTTAGCTTTTTTAATCATCCCTTTTGTAGAAATATACTTATTACTCCAGATTGGCGGAATCGTCGGTGTTTTTCCCACTATTGCCTTAGTTGTGCTGACTGCCATTATCGGTGCTGGATTATTAAGGCAGCAAGGCTTAGCCACTTGGCAGCGCTTTCAAGATAATTTAGCTAAAGGTACATTGCCAGCCTATGAAATGGTCGAAGGTCCAATATTATTAGTCGGAGGTGCATTATTATTAACCCCCGGATTTTTCACAGATATCATTGGATTTGCCTGCTTAATTCCGCCTATGCGTAAGAAAATAGCCCAGTACATTATTGAAAAACGCCTAGTACAAGCTGGCATGCCACCGCAGCAACAACCTAAAGCACAGCCGGATGTTATTGAAGGCGAGTTTAGAAAAGAAGATTAAAAGAATTAGGGCGTGGCTTTAGCCCGCCTTGATACGCACAAAGGCGGGCTAAAGCCACGCCCTACAAAGCTATTGAAACTTATCCTACTGAGAACATAAATGAAAAAATCACTCATCTTTTGCGCCATGCTGACTGGCGCGTTAATACATAATGCAGCGGCAGAAGAAGTAGGCTGCATCACCACCTCATGGAAATTAATTGGCGCTAACCATAAAATCTGCGTACAAGCTTTTGATGACCCAAAAGTGAGCGGTGTCAGCTGCCATATTAGCCAAGCAAAAAAAGGAGGGCTAAAAGGTACCTTTGGTTTGGCAGAGGACCCTTCCTTATTTTCCTTGGCCTGCCGGCAAGTCGGTCCTATTGCTTTTAAAGGGAAACTAGCCAAACAAGAAGAAGCCTTTAGCGCCGATACCTCTTTATTTTTTAAAGAAACACGGGTTGTTCGGCTTTTTGATAAAACACGCAATACCCTCGTTTATGTCGCGATCAGTCGAAAAATCATAGATGGCGCCCCTGCAAATAGTCTATCAACTGTTCCTATTATGCCGTGGCGTGAATAAGGAATGAGAGGACAAGATAATGCAAGTTTTGTACTCTGTGGGAGTGGCTTTAGCCACGATAACGCGACATAGTACACATATACTTGAAATAGTGGCAAGGAATCAAAATTCAATAATACCCGAAAGCACTGCCAGTCTCTCAAGAACTGATAGTGCTACTTAAGCTAAATTTTCGGATTGTATAAAATATGTATTCTTAAAGACTCATACTAAAGAGAAGCAAATTGCACCAGGAAAACAATGGATCGTTTTGACAGGATATATCGACTGCACGGACTGCTTAGCAGCCAGCGTACACCCGTTGCGCTGAAGCAAATCATGGAGCAGTTAGAATGCTCTAAATCTACAGCAGACCGTAGCATCGAAACACTACGTGATTATCTCAATGCCCCGTTAGAATATAGCCGTGAAGCGAATGGCTATTTTTACAATCAGCAATCACTCCGCAAACCTTATGAATTGCCTGGCCTCTGGTTTAACAGTGAAGAACTGCACGGCTTATTGATTTGCCAGCAAATACTACACAATATCAGCCCCGGCATACTCAGCGAGCAGATCGCAGCATTACAGCAACGCATCAATACAATGCTCAGCAAAGAAAATAGCCCACAACCCGTTATCGCTGATAAAATTCAATTCACCACCGTAGGTCGGCGACTTAAAGACGATAGTTATTTCAAACGGATCGCCACCGCCCTCTTTAGCAAACAACAAATACACATCCAATACCATGCCAGAGGGAATAATGGCAAAAACAGCGAACGAACAATTTCCGCACAAAAACTTATCTATTACCGTGATAATTGGTATTTAGCCGCCCACTGTCACGAGCGAAATCAATTACGCACCTTTTCCATTGATTGTGTTCACTCAGCCAAAGTTTTGGATAAACTGGCCGTACAAATCCCCGAACACCAGCTACAAGACTACCTGCATTCCGCCTACGGTATTTTTACCGGCAAAGCTAAACATATGGCTGAATTAATCTTCAGCAAATATCGCGCTAACTGGGTCGGAGATGAACTTTGGCATCCAGAACAACAAAGTCAATGGTTAGACGATGGCCGCTATCAACTGAGTTTTCCCTTTAGTGATAGTCGTGAGCTAATCATGGATATTCTCAAACATGGCGCAGAAGTAGAGGTTATTGCACCAGCATTTTTAAGAGCAGCGGTTAAAGCAGAAATAAATAAAATGCAAAAAAAATATCACTGCCTCACCAAATGAGGCAGTGAGTGTGGATAATGCAGTTTAACCAAGATTTATTGCAGGGAGAGGTAAATGACCACACCATTGTATTTCCAATACTGGGGCAAGGCCTCTAAAGAAGATAATAGTTATCACCTATTGCCTTATCACTGTTTAGATGTGGTGGCGGTGGCTGATGTATGGCTGCAAAAATCGCCAGTGCTTTTAAATCAAATTTCACAGCAAATTGGACAAAGTAGAGAAGCGACAAAAGCAATTGTTCTTTTCTATATAGCATTACATGACTTAGGCAAATTTGATGCTCGCTTCCAAGAGTTTGTACCAGAACTACGCGTAAAGCTACAAGGTGCGGGGTATGAAGTTGATGCAGAATCATACAGTCATGGTTCTTACGGCTATTATTATTTTGAAAAAGAATTTTTAGACTCTGACAATATGAAAGCGGTTGCAGGGCATCATGGGTTTTACGATGACTCTATTCGTTTTATGGAGCCCGATGCAGATGAAGAGTTGCTTGAAATGGATCAACAAGCTCGTAAACAATGGATAGAGTTTTGTTTAAACTGGCTTGGGTTAATGGAAATACCTCAAGTTGATGAAATAGTCATGTTAGCTGGTTTATGCAGTGTTTCAGACTGGGTTGGTTCTTCAATAACAAATTTCACACAAAAACCGGATATTGACTTAATTCAATATTACCAAGACGCCTTACCAAGAGCAGAGCAAGCACTCAAAGAAACCGGTATGTTGGTATCAATAAAAGATGCTGGATTTGGCTATTTATTTGCTGATTATAAACCCAGAGGTATTCAATGTTTGCTGCCTGATTTACCGATAGAAACAGGATTGACGATTGTAGAGTCGGATACGGGATCAGGTAAAACGGAATTTGCTTTAGCTTATGCCTCATCATTAATTAAACACGGATTAGCCGACGGCATTGTCTTTGGCTTACCTACACAAGCAACAGCCAACGGACTTTTTGATCGTATTGGTGAAGCGGCATTTAAATTATTTCCTGATAGTACAGTAACCTTAGCCCATAGCAAGGCAAAATACCTTATTCCCGATGAAAATGGTTTTTTACATCAATCTAGTAAACGTGCTTTTTTAGGGTCAATGTCTGTTGCCACAGTTGACCAAATATTAATGGGGGTTTTAGGCATTAAACATCAATTCGTGCGCTCCTTTGGTACCCGAAAGTCGGTATTGATTTTAGATGAAATTCATAGCTTTGATGCTTATATGTATGGACTGATAGAAAAAGTACTAAAAGGGCAGCATGACTCTTTTTCTAGTGTTATCTTATTATCAGCAACGCTGCCGATTAATCAAAAAAGGTTATTACTAGATACTTATCAAGGAGAAGTGATTAGTGATGCTTATCCACTTATTACACAGGTTGATTTAGAAGGTAAAACTACCGTTTTTGAACTAGAACAAAAAACAGAACAAAAAATAATACAAAATGAAGTATGGATAAGCCCCAATCAGTTACCTGACAATAAACAATGCCAACAACTGATTGACTGGGCAAATGCGGGAGCAATGGTCGCTGTTATCTGCAATACAGTAAAAGATGCTCAACTCCTTTATTCATTAATTTCAACAAAAACAGATAGAAACGTTGATTTATTCCATGCGCGCTATGCCGTTGCAGATAGACAGCGAACTGAGCGGGAAATTTTAAATAAATATGGCAAGCACGCGAAGCGAGGCGGGTCTTTACTGATTGCGACACAAGTTATTGAACAGTCACTGGATTTAGATTTTGATGTCATTGTGAGCCAAATAGCCCCCATTGAATTTTTAATGCAACGTATGGGGCGATTATGGCGGCATGAGCGATTAGCGAGCCAAGTTGATTTATTCCCAAGAACTAAAGCGATTAAAGAACCTCTTTTTATTACTTTATCTCCAGCATTAAAAAATGTAGAAGATAATTTTGCAACGGCTTACGCAGGCAGTGGCTTTGTTTATAAAAATATCCGTGTGTTATATCGCACACAAAAATATTTAGAGCACAACGCTCAAATGTCTTTTCCACTATGCTACAGGGAAGCCATTAATCACATTCATGAGGATGAAAGTTATCCAGATGAACCCATAGCGTTAGCCGATATTTTTGAAAAGTTTAGTAACGAAAAAGACGGAAGTTATTATTCATCTAAACTCATTAGTAATCAATATTCTCGACCTCTTAATGATGTTGATCCAAGAGCTGCCATGCTCACACGTGAAGGCGAGTTGCAACAAACAGTTGTTTTATTTAAATCTAAGGGTGAGTTATTACACGGTGGAAATTATGATGAACAACAAGACAGAGAAAAAAGCACAATCTCATTATCTAATAAATTAGCGAAAGGTAAAAAAGACACAGACTATTATTGTCTTAAAGCCATAATCGGTCAGGATGTTTTTTATAATGAATTAGGTGTTTTTGATGAGCAATTACAACAAGATTTGGAAAAACTATTAAGTTAAGGAGTTAAACCTATGTATATCTCTTTGGTGGCAATAAAAGTCACTGATAGTTACGAACAGCATCAGGCTATTTGGAGTTTATTTCCTGATACCCCAGAGCGTAAGCGAGACCATTTATTTCGAGTAGAAAGTAACAATAAAGGGCAGGTAGTGGTTATTTTACAGTCAGCAACTGGACCCAAAAGTAGCAATGATGCAGAAGTATTGCAAAGTAAACCTTTTAAATTATCCTTAGCAACGGGGGAATACTATAAATTTAAATTAGTGGCTAACCCGACTAAACGACTAAGCAAACAAAGAAATGTCATTGAAATTAAAGATGAAGCAGATCAAATCGTTTGGTTACAGCGCAAACTAATCGGCGCAAATGTCACAGTCACTTCTATGGGGGCAACTTTAGTCGATAGTAAAAAAAGCTTTAAGTCACTTTTTGTGACGTTTGAAGGCGTGTTACAAATCACAGATGCCGATAAAGTTAATCGGGCAGTGCTAATGGGAATTGGCAGAAAAAAACATGCAGGTGCAGGTTTATTATCACTAGCGAGAACAGGATAAAGGGAAAGCAATATGTATCAAAAAATATATAACGCCTATTGTCGGTTAAATAAAGGCGATCAGGCTGTATTAAAACGCTGTAATTTAAAAAAATTGGTTGATTCGCCCGCTTACTTTAGAGTGCTAAAAATGACAGGCTTAAAAGATAATGCACAAACATGCCGCATACTATTTCTATTTATAGGTATTGATATAGCCACGGATGAAGAACAATCAAACTCAGTAGCAGAAGCCTTATTACAGGCAGGTGTAAAAGAACAGCATATTATACAAATCAGCCGCAGCGGTGAAAATGGTATTGAATACCTTAAACGTCAACTTATACGCGCTAAACACCTTAACTTAAATAGTATTGGCAGGCTTGCGCAGTATTGGGGTGACAACGCACGACGTAATTTATTAAAAGACTTTATCTTAGCCGAACAAGATTAAACTTAATTATAAGGATTATAAATATGACCACATTCATTAATATCCATACACTTATTTCACACCCATCTTCAATGATGAACCGTGATGATTCTGGACTACAAAAAACAGCTATTTTTGGTGGCTCAACACGGAGTCGTATTTCTAGCCAATGCTTAAAAAGAGCCATTAGGCAAAGTGATATATATAAAGAAGCCGTTGACGAAGTCTCAATTCGTACCAATAAGTTTGATGAATTATTAGAACTTTGTAAAAAAGAATTACCCGAAACAGATGCTAAATTAATTGAAGATATTTTACTTAATTTAGGCTCAAAGGTAAAAGCTGAAACCAATAAAGAAACGAAAGAAAAAACACGCCATTTTGATGCTGTTCAACCTTACGCTATTGGGGCAATTAGAGAGGCCATCAATATGGTTGAGGCTGGTACAGAACTAAAAGCACTCAAAAGTATTGTCCATATTCCAACCTTTGATGTTGCGTTATCTGGTCGTATGGATGCAAGTTGTCCTGACCGTAATGTAGAGGCTGCCATGAGTGTTGCTCACAGTTTAACAACCCACAGCGCAGATATTGAAGTTGATTGGTTTACTGCTTGTGATGATTTAGCAGAGCAAGGCTCAGGCCATATTGGTACAACCGAGTTTAGTTCAGGTGTGTTTTATCGTTATGCCTCTATTAATCTAGATTTGTTAGCAAAAAACACCCATAAAACGAAAGAAGAGTTAGGTGGTATTATTAATACGATGATTCGTTGTTTTGCTCAAGTATCACCTTCTGCTAAACAAAAAACTTTTGCCGCCCATAATCATGCAGATTTTGTTATGGTCACTCAAGCGGATCAGCCTTTATCTCTCGCTAATGCCTTTAGAAGTCCTATTAAAAATAAAAGTGATGTAATGGAGGAATCTATCAAAAGTCTAATCAATCATTACCAAAAATTAGTTACAGGGTATGAGTTAAACTCAAAAGCACTCGCTTATGATATGACTGACACAGTAAATAGCGAACAGATAAAATCAGTGGCTAAACTTAGCGATATTGTTTTTGCAGATTAAAGGAAAAGGCATGAAAACCTTAATTCTAAAAACCGAAGGTATGTCTGCTTACGGCTTACAGACTTTTGATGTGCATAGAAAGATCAATCACTTTCCAACTCGCTCAGCAATTATTGGCTTATTAGGTGCAGCACTCGGTATTACACGCGAAAATCATCAGCAACTTTATAGCTTATCCAAAAAAATAAAAATTGCGGTACAAGTGAATAATACCGGCCAGAAAATAGTGGATTATCATACCGTGCAAAATTTTCGCAGCCCAATGGGAAAAATCCAAAAAGGCACAAAACCTACCTATCGAGAATATTGGTGTGATAGTCAATATTCATTTGCCATCACTACGGATGACGACACCATTGAACTATTACGCACTCAAGTAAAAGCCCCTGTTTTTACACTATTTCAGGGCAGGAAGTCTTGCCCTTTAACCCGTCCATTATTTGATAGTGTGGTTAAAAATGACAACCCAGCAAATGCACTAAAAGAGTTGGGCGGTTTAGGGCAGGTCTTCAGCGATGTGTCAGGTGAGAATCAAATCGCAACGGTACAAGTAAGAGATTTAACCACCAACATACCCAGGAAAAGTGCCATGCGAACGGTCTATGTTTGTGCAAGCTCTGGAGCTGAATCATGAACTTACTAATTGATGATTTTATATCCACCACGGCAGGAAAAATTTCTTTAAAAACGTTATTAACCTCAGAGACAGACTACCAACTACAATACGCTTTTGATGAAATTCAATTAGCTATGTTGCAGTTTCTTGCCTCATTAAGCACGGTAGTCTTAAAACCATCACTTGATGAATTAAAAGATTATTTAAAACAAGGCTTAACAGAAGCGCAGTATGACCGAGCAATAGATAAGGTCGATACACAATGGTTTGATGAATCTTGTTTTATGCGATCAACCTTTCCTGATAATGAAAAGGTTGCAGATGCGCCCATTACTAAAATGATTTCAGGTATTGAGTGTGGTACATCGCCCAATGCATTAGGACTATTCTCTGAAATAATACAGGCTGATATTATTTGCCCCGATTGTACCCATGTACTTAACTATAACCTGCATATGAATGTTAAAGGTGAGTGCTTTGGCCCAACGGGAGCAACGGGAATTAGAGGTGGCGGTGCAATATCAACATTGATTGCAGCTAAGGACTTAAAAACGACTATTTTAGCTAACACTGTCGCGGTCAATTTTTTTAATACAATTAGAGAAATCAAGGAGCCTAACAATAAATTGATGTGGCAAGATGCCATGCAGGGGGATGTCTATTATGCACATCAAATTGGCTTAGAACGTGGGTTATTTGCATTGGCTTATCATATTGATTTCTCTGTTATAGATGCCCCTGGTCTTTGTGATGTCTGTGGTCATCAATCAGCTCAAACTGTTAAAGAATTTACCCGCTTAAAATATAAAGGCAGTTACGGCTCCACAAAAAAAGGGCGTGATGGCAATGCAAAATGGTGGCCACACCCTTTTACGCCTATAGCAACCAAAGAAGAAGGTGTGTTTCCTGTCAGTGCGCGAGATCAAAACTGGCACAGTTGGCAAAATTTTTCATCCTATGTATTAGCCCAAGAAACAGGAAAAAGTTTATCAACGCCAGCCTATATTGTCCGCCAATATAGGCAACTGAAAACAGGGGGTGGCAATTTATTAATTGGCGGTAATATTGCAGATCAAGGTTCAATTATAGGGCGAGTATATGACTTATATTCTATGCCTGAACACTGGGAAAATGACAAGCTAGAACGCGTGACCAAAGTGATTGATGCAGGGCTTCATGTAAAAGATCGATTATCACAAGCGCTTAACAAAATGTTTGGTGCAGGGTACGATAAAAATTTTGTATCAGGCATAAAAAGTGCAGCAATGAATCAATACATATCGAATGCTCAAAATATCGTACAACAATTATTATTAGATGTTGATCGTAAAGAAGCCAGAGAGCTTAGAAAAATGGCTTTAGAACAATTAAAAAGTGAAGCAAAAACAATTTACAGCACATTAATGCGAAAGTACCAAAGTGACTTACCCTTATTTAAAGCCTTAGCAAAGGGTGAAAGAATATTACTAGCGGTAAACAAAGTTAAAAACTAATCACATCAATCAATATTTAACGCCCTAAAATTGGGACTTGAGAAGAGAGCCACTTCATGCCTACTATTTCAATGTTTTACGGTATTATTATCCGTATGTACTACGCGCCAAAAGAACACCCACCCGCCCATTTTCATGTCTATTACGCAGAATACAGAGCGACCGTTGATATAAAAAGCTGTGAAATAATTCAAGGCGATTTCCCCAAAAAACAAACAAAACTGGTTTTAGCTTGGGCTGAACTTCACCAAGAAGAATTAATCGCCGACTGGGAATTAGTCATGAACAGCGAAGAACCTTATAAAATAAATCCACTACAGTAGAGGCCAACATCATGTTCCCATCCGTAAAAAAAGTAACTGCTGGTAATAATTATCAGCTCACGATTGAATTCGATAACGGTGAAACGGGTATTTTAGATATGAAACCTTTTTTAGAAACAGGTATTTTTAAAAAATTAAAAGAACCTAATGTCTTTAAGCAAGTACATGTTTCTTTTGACACCGTTGAGTGGGATTCTGGCGCAGACCTTGACCCTGAATTTGTTTATTCAAATTGTCATACCTGATGCGAAAATCTTTAGTTGTGGACTTTTATTGGTAGCGAAGGCATAGAATTTATTGCTGCAGTAATCGTAACGTTTTTCACAACCTTTTATTACTAGGACTCTTATGCTTCCTCCCTTAAAACCCATTACTATGAAAGAACGTGTCTCAATGGTCTTTATTCAAAAAGGCCAAGTAGATGTTAAAGACGGTGCATTTGTTGTGATTGATGGAACCGGTATACGCACGCATATCCCTGTTGGTAGTATTGCTTGTATCATGCTTGAGCCTGGAACTCGTGTTTCTCACCATGCTGCAGCTTTGGCTGCCAAAGTAGGGACTTTATTGGTTTGGGTTGGCGAAGCGGGCGTTCGTTTGTATGCCTCGGGTCAGCCAGGTGGGGCGCGATCTGATCGCCTGCTATATCAAGCCAAATTAGCACTAGATGATACCGCACGTTTAAAAGTAGTGCGTAAAATGTATGAAATTCGCTTTGGTGAAAAGTCGCCGGAAAGACGTAGTGTTGAACAATTACGTGGTATAGAAGGGGCGCGTGTTAAAAAAACTTACCAATTACTTGCCAAACAAGCGGGTGTCGCTTGGAATGGACGTAATTATGACCGCAATGATTGGGATAATAGTGATATGCCAAATCGATGTATTAGTGCTGCAACAGCTTGTTTGTATGGAATCAGTGAAGCTGCTGTTTTAGCCGCTGGGTATGCACCTGCGATTGGCTTTATTCATACAGGTAAGCCTTTATCGTTTGTTTATGATATTGCCGACTTGTTTAAATTTGACGATATTATTCCGCAGGCTTTTAAAATTTCTGCTAAAAGCTATGGCAATCCTGAGCGTGAAGTACGTTTAATGTGTCGAGATGTTTTTCGACAGTCAAAAATATTGAAAAAGATTATTCCAACCATAGAGGAGGTATTAGCTGCAGGAGAGCTAACAATTCCCCTGCCTACTGAAGAGAATATTGCACCTGCAATTCCTAACACTAAGAGTGATAGCGATGTTGGTCATCGTAGTTGAAAATGTGCCGCCGCGCTTACGCGGCCGTCTTGCTGTTTGGCTCATTGAGATTCGTGCTGGTGTTTATGTAGGCGATTTATCTACCAAAGTACGAGAAATGATTTGGCGACATGTAGAGCTGGGTGTTGAAGAGGGTAATGCCATTATGACGTGGAGTACAAATACAGAATCGGGTTTTGATTTTTTGACCTTAGGCGAAAATCGCCGTTTGCCGGTAGAAATTGATGGTTTGAAACTGGTTTCTTTTTATCCGGTTGAAGATAAAAAAGATGACAATGCTCTTTAACAAGTTGGACTTAAAAAGTGTTATTTTAGTTGGTAGAAAGTTAAAGGTTATTATTTTTCTTTATTAACAGTATGTTAATATTAGTGTGTTCCCCACACCCGTGGGGATGAACCGCCCTTTCTCTCCTCCTTTTGCGTAACCT